>Ga0116227_10000991_pt1 | contig 60754 bp, 38 predicted proteins | sample S1TSphgellanicum_FD_89693 | JGI IMG/M metagenome (GOLD analysis project Ga0116227, IMG submission 89693) | Host-associated microbial communities from peat moss isolated from Minnesota, USA - S1T2_Fb - Sphagnum magellanicum MG | ecosystem: Host-associated > Plants > Peat moss > Unclassified... | reverse complement strand
TGTAAATTTAATCATTATTAATTAAATAATTATCTAATATTTGAATTGTTTAAAAATCTGAAAACTAAGAAAGTAAGGCATGAAGAAAGTTTTGGAATTACAACTTAGTTTGTAAGGAAGTTGGAACTTCAAAACTTATCCCATATTGTTTGTTGTTCATTCCTACTTTGAACATTATATAAACAAGGGGGTGTGGTGTGCCCATCCAATTTCACATTATGAAATTAGTGCACATGGGATGAGCAAATCAAAAGGTTCAACCCAAAACAAAAAAATAAATAATGCATAATCCTAAAGTACTTACCTCCCTAACCTACTTATTTATTTAGCTAGGTAGGTACTTAATTTGACCTAGCCATCTAGGTCGGCCTATGTACCTACCTACCTAAGTATGTACCTATATGAGTAGGAATTTAACCTAGGAAGGTAAAACCTACCAACTTACTTTTTGACCTAAGTAAGTAGGTAGGTAGCTTAACATTGTAGGCACCTATTTATGTACCTACCTAGGTACCTACCAACCTAATATTAATTTTTTTATTAAATTAAATTTTGTAATGCCACGTGGCATATTTACATTGGGCCACGTGTCATAATGTAAGATCATCCAAATATTTGAATTGAATGTCCTAGATTATTTCAAAATAATAATAATTTTATAATGTATATTTTAAATAATCAAATATTAAGACACGTGGCAGCACATGATTTGTCCTCAATTGTGACCAAAATAGTTACATCTTAATCGTATGTGACAATACGTATATAATGGAGTCAAAGGATGAAATGTATTTGTTGACTTTTTCTTTCATACAATACCCTTTGTGATTTGCGACTGGTTTATCACATGCGACTTGTCTTAGGTGACTAAAAGGATTTTAGTTGCAAAATGTCTCTTGTGACTAAAATTTAGTCACAAAGACTAGTTGAAAATACATGTTTTTCTTCTAGTGAAGAATGACAACTTTTTGTTCCAAGTTTTTAAATAATTCATTCAAAAAACATACAAGATCTTGCACCTTGGCTACTTTTCCTAATGGGATACCATAAGGACAAATTGTTGCCTTGCTTCTAATGTCCTCTAAAACTACAGAACTCTTACACACAACATCACCCTTTGTTTTGCAAGATATTTCTCCTCCACTCAACTTCGACACATTTGAAGACTTATTACTTCTCATCTTTTTTGCAGCCACCCTACAAGCCTTTTCTTTTGCGATTAATGCAGCCACTCTTGCCTAATTTATATCAAACCCTTTCACTTCTTTTATGTACCCCTTCACCACCCATGACATGAATTCATTGTTCATGACATTGGAGGATCCATAGATTTTGTTGCACAAATTTAGCAACTTTTTCCTAGTGTTAGCATGGAGCTAGGTGTTTGTAATTTTGAACTTTAATACTCTATCAAAGACCTTTTCTATGTCTCGCTCACTAACATGTTTGGTAGTAATATCACATTTAGGATTCATTCATGTACCATTCAAACACTTAACCTTGACAAAGAAATCATTTGTTTGAGTTACATATTCTACATTTTTCCATGTTGGCTTATGGAGTTGTACAACCATATTTTCAGCCATATTTGTTGTAAACCCTAATCCCAGTAAGACAAAAAAAAAACACCTTTGAGCTTTGGCTTGCAACTCTTTGTTTTTCTTACTTTGTGTAAATCTACATGAAGAAATGGACTTAATGCATAAATAAAGCAAATAATGCAAAGAAACATTTTGAAAGAAAAGAAAATTCACCAAGAGTTGCGAAATTGATGACAAGGGTTTGCACATGCAATAATGAAGTGATCACCTTTTTAATTATCAATGGTGCATTACTCCTCCATTCAAATTATAGGTGCCCTCACAGTAGTGCCTTCATAGTAGTTAGTTTGTAGGCTATTTTTGAACATATGGAAAATCCATTCCCACCCTACACTTTGACAAATGAAAATCATCATTGATAATTCTGTTGGGAGTCCTTATTAGGATTACCTAAAGACATCACCATTGGCTCCTTATAGCATGATTGAACCCTCAAACTATAAAAGATGCATAATTTCATTTTTTTGGAAATTAAAAATTTATCTAAAGTTCAAAAGTCCTTTGTCATATGTAAATGTGGTGCAATGTACATGGTATGAAAAGGAAAATATTTTATTTTGTCCCAAGAATTTGATTCATGAAGTCATCAATGTTGATGTGACTTGGCAATTTATTAAATGCATCACAAAACAATATTTGTTTTAATTTTCAAAAATTGAGAATAAAATTATCAAAAAATTGATGAATTATTTTGTTACAATTGCCTGACCTAGTTGAGGGCAATTCCCAACAAATCCCACACAAAAATTCCATCTGTTCTTGATGCAACAATGAATTAAGTGCAACTAGGTTGAATTTTAAAGACTCTTCAAAGAACTAAAATAGAGTTCATTTGCTAAATGGTGGATGCTATGGTTAGTGTCCATTTTTCATCCATCATCCAAATCCTAAGACATGGCATTTTCACCATTCATTTTCATTTAATGGTGCAAGTAAGTTCATTTTGAATGCACATTTCTTTCCTTCGCACCCATTGTAATGCATGTTTTGGAGAGAGTCAATACTTATTAAGAGTGGTCATGTATTCTAAGATTCTTTATGTCATTTTTTGCAATCATTGAACTCTTAGCTTGGAAAAAATGAACACATGTGCAATATTACAACATCTTTCCTAATCAACCACATGACATCAACTTCCATTTGATGGATGTCGAAGATGGAAGCTTAGCAGTAGCAAACATTAGGTGCAAAGAAGTGAAAAGTTGAGAGAGGTCAACCAACTGATGAACTTGTTCAAAGGAGAACTTTCAAAAACAAACTATAAATATATTGTTTGAACATGCTTCATCCTTCAACATCTTGTCTCATTTTTTTCTTGGAACATGTATTTCGTTTAAAAGTATTATTGACACCCCCTGCACACACATACCAAAGTTCTTTCCAACAAGGAGGAGGAGATGGAAGCCACTAGTGGACATGTAGCCCACTAACATGAAGCTTACAAGCATGGGATTATGAGGTGTCACCAAAACCAAGGAGTAGAAAGGTGTGAAAGTTTCTCCCATTCTTTGTTTTTTGCATGATTAGATATCTAGGGTAGAACACAATTCAAGCATGTGGTTTGATTCAAGTTGTGAATGTTGCAGCACTCCACCTAGTGCCTCCTTTGGTTGGCCATTTCAAAATTTCTTCCTTTTGTCACAAAGGAGTTACACCAATAGCATGACAACCAACCATTTTAGACATCAATGTGCTAATCTTCAAAATGATGAATGATACATGAGCTCTTACCATTGAACCTAGTCATTTGTAAGAGCTATTTGAACTTGATGATCTTTTATGACAAACTTTGCAAAACTTTGGTTCATGAGTTTTGGCAACATGCAAAGCTAGCAAAATTCATGACTTGCTTGTTGTTTATGTCGTTATGATTGGTAGTCATAAAAAATAACCCATGTTATCCCCATGTAACCAGCATTTCTAGGTATAAGCAATCTATCAAATGTGCATTATACAACATAACAACAACTAAAGGATTTGGAGTTTTCATTACTATTTTTCTTTACATGATAGGGATTATGAACTTGAGTTGTTTTTTGCTAGATTTTTTTTTTTTTAAATGCAAATCTTTGAAATGACCTAAGGTTTAGGTTGCATGGCCAATGTGCCCATGGCTTACCTTATCAATGTATTCTATAGTATAATCAATGCAAGCAAGATTTGAGGTATTTTTTCGAACTTGCCCACTTGATTATGTGTTTACCAAATCTTGGTTTAGGTTCTAATAGTTTAAGGTCAAAGGATGTAGAGGTAGTTGACTTTTAAGGTCCACACGTAAGCTTAATAACTATGAACTTGGTATAGTTGTTGAGTTAATGATGTAGCCAAACAAAATTTTGAAATCAAATTACAAAGCCAATGTCTTCATCAAGATTTTGAAACCAATGTCCTCATCAAGGCCCCCCCTCCTATAATCCACTTGTGATTTCATTTTTTGATGAGTAATCAAAGTTACATTGGCCCTTGGTGTAGAAAAGGCTTAAATGAGAACTCCTAAACCTTTTTTTAAAAAATTATTTTAGGTTTAGTGTGCATGTTATTGAAAACAAAACTTGGTTTTGGGTGATGAGTATAATGTAGCACTAGACTATGGTGTGTGCAAGTTGGAAGTCTTGCCTTTTAAATGAGAAAGTTGGTGGGTCAAATTGTCCCCAATGTGGTGTTTTAGTCAAGGCAACATATACAATCAAATGGAGTGCAACAAGATTGGCTTGGTGTTTGTTGCAATTTATCATAAAAGATTGTTTTTTATTTATGTAAATGTATTGTTGGTCAAGGTAATGCAAGATTTTTTTGGTTCTACAACCCAAGATGAATCAATTTTCATGTATTTGCCATTTGGTGAAACAAATTTGAACAACTTCTAAAGGGGGAACAACTTCTAAGGCCAATCTTCACCAAGTTGGTTATTTCTAACCCATACATTTTAAGTGCCTTTAGTTTTTTCCAATCTATACGATTGAGTTTACATGCAAGCATTTCCAACGAGGATCCAATTTTACTAGTTTTTGACTTATAATTTAAGCTTGTTAAGGTTGGTTTCATTTCAAAGTAGGTTGCTATTGTTTGTAGTTAATGTGTTTATGTCATATGAACTTATTGGAAATTGAGGCCATTTATCATATTATTAGCTTCATGTTCAATTCAATGACCAATAAAATGTGAAGCAGTGCCCCACTTTGTACACACTTTGCATTCCACATCTACAACTTGCCACAAATTTCACAAGCAACAAGGTTAGATTGTTTAATTCAAAGTTAAAATCAATTGCACACAATTCATTTTGTACACTTTTGACATTTAAAATTCTAAACCTAGCATTCAAGGTCTTTGTCCTAACACTTCACAAGTGTCTTACCACATCTACAATCCAAGCCCTAGAACTATTAGCCTTTATTTCATTAGGTAAGTTCTTTGGGTTGACACATACACATCCTTTTTTAGCACTTTGAATCATTGTTCGATTAGCATTTTGGTTGACCTATTGTCAAATCATTTAGTGTCATTACATTAACAGTTTTCAATTCTTAAGCAACATATAGAATCCTTGTTCTACCATTTCAATATTCAAGCTTTTAGAATTGTCAATCCTTTTTTCATCAATTGATTGAACTACTTGGTCAATATTACACTCCATTTATCAACACATGAATTATTTATGTAGATTTTGTTCATTGTGCTTCAACCTTCAAAACTATTCATGTTGTAGTGATGCAATGTTTTTGTGAATGTTAAATCACTTGTTGCAAGGTCCATTCATAATAAAAGGAACCACAAGTGCCAAGGTCGAAATCCTTACCAAAAACTACATTTGTTGCAACCCTAGGTTTGGGTTCGCGACTAAGGGAAAGGCTTGCAAAGGTGCGGGCCAATAATGAAGCCCATGAGTCACATTTCATGTTCTCGGGAGTGTAAGAAAGTGTGAAGGAATGAACCCCCACACTCCCAAATGAGCTCCCACTTTGGGAGTTAAAGTCCCGACGGACTTTCAAATCTTCAAGGGGCAATTTCAAGGGTCAAAACTCATTGGATTGAATAGTTCTTCACATCATTGAAAATCTTTTAGAATTTAGATGTTTAAAATGGGCTTGCATGACCCATTTGGACACTTAAAACATAAGTTATGGCCAAAAGAAAGGCTGGGAGTCAAAATGTCAATTTGATTCCAGACCACTAAAAGTCAAGAATTGTCCCGATTTACTTGCGTGCAAGTGGCATGTCACATGCAATTGGAAAGTTCTTGACGAAGGCTATAACTTTGCTTTAAACCTCACTTCAATCGGAGGTTTACACACAAAGTTATGGGCCTCCAAAATCGCAGGAGTCCCAATTTCAGGAATTTCGGGACTCCCAAGTCGGGAGTCCTAGGACAAAATGACATTTGGGTGTTAGCCCTGTGGCTAGGCACAAAAAATACTATAAGAGGGAAGGTGGTGGCTTCCACCAAATCCAGGCCATGGTGAATCTTGTGAGTTTGTGTTTACCCATGGTTCGTTCGTGCACCAAAAATGCTCTAGTTATGCATTAACTAACTTATTGTTTGGTTTGTGCAGGTCCATGAGAATAATTGACCTGCTTGTCACCCGTCTTAGTCCCCATCCTAGAGCTCTAGCACACCCTTCTACCCCCAAAGTGTTATGAACCAAGAAGCGTGCCCCAATTCCTTATCCTTCTGTTGTTTTCACCTTTGGACTCACAATTGAATCTATCTAAAAATTTGGAGGTGCGTCAACATTTTACATGTGTCTTGCATGTATTATTTTATTCAATACCAAAATTATATTTTAAATGTAATTTATGGGACTTAATATCCATATTGAAACTAAACATGATCCATATTATAATTTTATTTATTTTTGCATGAAGACTTAGATTATAATCAAATGTACACTTTTGTTTTTCACCAGGATCACAAAATTGAACCTTTTTTTATTGTTAAGGACGTTTAGAATGAAAATTAACAACATTTGTTCAAAGGATTCAATACATATGCATTTAAAAATATAAACACATGTGGATTTTCTTATAAATAAAAGAGCCCATAATAAATTTGAAAACATTTGGTGAACATATAAGTAACAAAAACATGTTCAAATTTTAAAATCCTTAAAAGGACCCTATCAACAAGTGTTGTGTATGACAAAGGACTATAATAACATATTGAAATGACTCCCAATTCATTAGGTTCCAATTTCACGAACACACAAACACAATTCCAAATGATGGAAAAATAATTCAATAAATACAATTAATGGTGATTTTTCAAAATAATACAAGTGCAATTTCAAGCATAATCACCAATTGTGTTGTCTCCTTTTACTATAAATAAACCCTGCATGGATTATTGAATGAATTAGATGTGGAGGTTTTACATCCGATAATGTGTGGTGTGGTAGACCAAATGTCAATTGGATAATCTATCCTTCATTGAAAAATTCTATGGATATAAAAAACCTACTTAGTGAAGTTATAAGTTTTGAATTTTGTTATTATGGAATGGGTGCATTGGATCAACCCGTTCTAACATTGGTTGCAATGCTTGTTAAAATGACAAATCTATCTCACATGGGTAGAAGGAGTAACCCAAAATGGCCTATTAAAAAAATGGTGATGAAGGCAAAGCCTAACATCAAGGTTCCTAATCATGAAGCAATAAGTGTTTCCATTGAGGTTGTTAATGCCATTGGTGATGAATTAACAACTATTGCAATGAGGTTGCAAATGCCATTGACCATGATGAATCACCACATGTTGTCAATGGAATTGCCAACACCATTTGTGATGAATCAACAACTATTGCCAATGAAGTTGCCAATGCCACTAGTTAAGGTTCACAAGCTACTAACATTGAAGTTGCATATGTTAGTATTGGTCAAGGTCTACCATGTGTTGCCATTGAAGTTGCCAATTCCATAATAATGGATATCATGTGTAATGGGGGGGAACCAACCAACTTGCAAGGTGGACCAACCACACCATCAGTTGAAGCTACAAGACCATTAATACATGATGTAGTGCAAAGAAAATAGATGAAAAGGGAAAGGAACTAGAACAACAAGCAAAGCCTCACATGCATAACTAGCTACAACAATTGAAAAAACTAAGGGACTTTTGTATCCAAAGTTAGGATCTAGTGGGTTAGCTATTGTGGATGATTATAGCCATGCATACATTACAAAGGGGGCCATACAATCAATTACAATGCTAGCTAGAAATTATGCTTTGAGGCTAGTTGTTGACTTGCATGGTTATGAGGTGGAGGTCCAATAATATATAAGTCATTGAAAAAATGTTTAGGATGACTTGGTGAAACCAATGTTACCTAGCTTTTTATCCAACATTGGGGAGAGCAAACATACTCACCTTATTGTGGAGAGTATAAAAAATGGTGTATCCACACACCTTGCAAATAGGCATATGACCAAACATACTACTACAAGGGAGCTTATAGGTACATTGACTTCTACTAAGCATGTAAGTGTCACAAGTAAGCGATTAACAAACATTATGATCACAATTCAAGAAATGTAGCTTGTTGTACAATTCTTGTTGATTTTGTTAATATTTTCAATTTAATGGCATTTGTTGATTTTGACTTTTGAGGGTTCAATTTGTGTGATCTTTACAAGGATATCTAGGTAGAAGTTGGTATGCATCCTAAAACCCATAAATTTGCAAGCAAAATCATAATCATATAATAAGTGTTGTGAGGAATGGGAGTTTTCAAAAATTATGTCTGATTTTGAAAAAAATACACAAGGCATACTAATAGTCACATGGTTGAATTATTTATAGATTGCCCATCACATACATTTAAAATTGTTCCATGATTTGTGCCACATGACTTTGGATCAAATGTATTCTATAAAGTGGTTTAAAGCTTGTTGAATGTGTTGAAGCATACGGAATACTAAATCTAGAGTGAGTTTAATCTATTGATTCTATGCATTATAGCTAAAATTTTTCATTGCATTCAAGGAAAAACATCCTCATGCAAAGATTGAGTGCATTGCTTTTACTTTGTTCATGCCATGGTTTGTGAGGCACATCAAAGAATGGAGCACCTACTATTGATGCTACCACATGGAACTTGTGGAATTTTGTATTGGGTTAAACAATATGTGCTCCAAAACTAGGGGTCTTCATGCCAATTGTGATTGTAGATGTGTAATTTGTTGCCCATTAGGTGTTGATTAGAGTGTTCAAGAATGTTGTGCCTATCAAATATAATTTTTAGGATTGACTGACTTATGAACTTCCATTGTATGTTCCATAGTAGATGGTCATGAATGGCATAAACGAGCATGTTTAATGGGTGACTGTACCTTATGTGGATTGGCACTTTGAAGGTGTGCCCTACAAAAGAGATTTTGAGTGCAAAAACAATATGAAAATATGCCAAGGTTGTGGTTGGCCAAAAGGACAATGGTGATCCAACCAGTTGTAGTACATGGATATTTCAACCTCTAAATTGTTGGACTACCTATGTCCAAGACTAAAAGATTTTGTCACCCACAACTTCTAGGCAAGGTGGTAGGACAAGGTATTAATCTCATTCCATTAATTTTTCTTTTTAATCTAGCCTAGGTTGTCACAATTTTTTTACTTTTTGCACATGTTAAACTAACTTCAAATACTTAGAACTTGTGACTAAATCTAGGAATTCAAACTATGTTGAAAAACATTCTTGATGGCATAGTCCTCTCTTGCATCGACTTCTTGGAGAATTATGCATTCAAAACACACAATAAGGTGCAAGACATGCATTAATATAATTTTCAAATCAATATTTTGGTGCATATCACTTACAGAGTGGACCCACATTTCAACCCAACAAACCTTCAAAGTTCCAAAATTCTTAAGGAGGTTCATTACTACATTATTGATGATAAGACTCATGATAGTCCCTTTGTGCATTGGGGTTATTTGAAGAGCATGGGGTGTTGGCCAACATTGGTTGTGGTTTGGAGTGACAAATGTTCTGCAGAATTCAAATGTGCACATTGTTGTGCAATTGTATGTGGTACATTGTATGTGCTGAAATTATTTTGCTAGCGGTCATGGTAAGGGGGAAGTTGATAATGTAAGTGCCCTTTTGAAGCACAAAATCCATAAGGAACAAATCAAGCCACAAGCACGCAAGCTTCAAAATGCACATGATGTTGTGAACTTTTGTCCAAAACAATTTGGTATGGTAGTTTACATTTATTGTTTCAGGTCTAACTAGTGTTCAATCAAAATTTTTCATCATTCCCACTAATGAACATAATGTGGTAGTCATATGCAAAGGACAAATAGTCCTTGGTTAACCACTCAATGTTTGTTATTCAATTTGTTAGAATTATTTGTAATTGAATCCTTATTAACAACCAATTGTTTATTCAATTTTTCAAATTTGGAAAGAACAATTAGTCCTTAATGTAAAGGACATGTAGTCTTTCATTAACAAGATAAAGAATCATTGGTTAAAAGGACAAGCAATCCTTGATTTTAAAGGACATGTAGTCATTGATGGAAATGAAAGATAGTCCTTGGGTAAAAGGAAAGGAAGTCTAGCTTGAATTTAAAAGACAGATAGTCACTAAAAGAAAGGTTAAACAATCCTTGAGTAAAGGAAAGGAAGTTTAGCTTGATTTAAAAGGACATGTAGTCATTGAAGGAAGGTTAGGTAGTTCTTGGGTAAAATGAAAGGAAGTTTAATTTGATTTGAAAAGATAGACAGTCATCGAAAAAAAGATCAAGTAGTCCTTGGTTAAAAGGAAAGGAAGTCCTTAATAAAAAAAGGACAGACAATCATTGAAGGAAAGGATAGGAAGTCCTTGGTTAAAAGGAGAGGAAGTCCTTGATGAAAAAGGACATGTAGTCTTTGGTTAAAAGGAGAGGAAGTCCTTGATGAAAAAGGACATGTGGTCCTTAGTTAAAAAGGGACAAGAAGTCCTTGGTTAAATGGAGACAATGTTTAGCTTGAGTTAAAAGGACAGACAATCATTGAAGGAAAGGATAGGTAGTCCTCACTTAAAAGGAGAGGAGTCCTTGATGGAAAGGGATACACAATCTAGTTAAAAGGAGATGAAGTTTAACTTGAATTAATAGGACAAACAATCATTGATGGAAAGGATAAGTAGTCCTTGGATAAAAAGAGAGGAAGTTTTTCATGAAAAGGGAAAGATAATCCTTGCTAAAAAGGATAGAAAGTATTTGTTATTTTGATGGAGTTGAATCCCCACTAACAATTGGGCTTTGCAAGTTTTTTTGTGTCAATAGCTACCTAGTCCTTTTTTTAGTGGTGATAATTGTGAATCCAAGACCCCATCTAAGTAATTTCCCATCACATATTAACAGATAACATATCATTACTTATGTTAGTCATGTCAAAATTCAAGATAGTCTTGGTTTAACCATTCAATCTTTGCCCATTGGACATTTTTTTTAATTTATAGATTGAAATCTAATTTATTTTTTAATATTTTGTTTTGTAGGCATGTCACATGCAGCTCATCCAAACATGAGAAGGATTCTCAATAAGATATTTTGGGAAATTTGTCCAAATGATGTGGATAGGACTCACACATGTTTGCTCCATTATGGCTAGAAGTAGAGGGATGCACCAAGTGATTTCACCTCTTTGTGAATGTTTATATTCCATGTCAATATTTTGTCATTGGTTCAATTTTATGGACAATGAACCTCTTCTCTAAATTATGGTCATTTGTGTTAGGTCAAGAGTGTATCCAATCGAGATTCCACTCTCCTCTAGTTTCACCATTTGTCATGTTTTTGTGATGTTTACATAGGCACAACTAACATTGGGGAATGCCATCAAATGTCCCATGTTCCATCATGGAAGATAGTGAGGCTTGATGTTTTGGACAAACTTGCAATGTGTGAAGCCATGTTGGGAGTAAAAGAAGAAACTGAATATGGTGTTTGGGGAAAGACACTTATTGACAATGTTGCAATAGGTGATAATGTTGTTCCCTGTGAAACTGGTAATGGAAAGCAGTTTTGGCTATAGCTTTATGATAAACCCATCCGTGCTGTGGTGGAAACCTTCCTTCATGTTTATAAAAATGAAGGAGATTTCATCATTTGTGGTCATTACTATGACTTGATACGGCCTAGGAGCAAGAGTTATTACTTCAATGATGAGGTTAGACTTGCCTACATCTATTCACATCTAGTGTGTGCATCAAAATTCGCAATGCCACCCACCTCACACAATGTGCATGGGAGTTATTCAACATTTGAATTGCAAAATGAGACTCTTCAATTAATTGAAAAGGTGTTTGAAGATTTACATGTCTTGCATGGTGATCTTTAATATGTGGGTGTGTGTTTACATAAGGTTTTCAAGTTTGGACATGTAATTTATAATAGACCAAAAAATAGCCATATTTTTAGATTTCCATTACAATGGTGTTATGTAGAATTTGTGTAGCTATAACTTACTGCAAGTCCTCTTCAAGTGTAGATAATTGCTTTGACACATCAACTTTCATTGAAAATATGTTTTTTCCATTTGTTATTCTAGAAAAGTTTAGTGCTAGGATGGTTCAAATGGAGACTTGAAAATGCATGTAGTTTGTTAATTATCACAATATGCTGATTTGCATGTTTGTGTTGTGTTTCACACTTGGCTATCCAAAGTGAGATTGCATGTACATGATGAGTTATGTAGTGTTTCAAGAATGCACATGCATGGTACTTTGTGATGTGGAGTGGCAATGCCTATTTGAATTAACTAAAGACTGAAAATTATTAATGTGATAGTTTAAAGAAACAAGTTTTGGATCAACTATAGTCTTTGTGATGTTATAATTAGGATATTGTAGATGTTAATTAAACATTTTAATTATCAATGTATAAGTTTAGCCTCATTTTGCTAAATATTACTTGGTCCCGTTAACAAATAGGAGATCTACTCAAGTGCAAACATAAATATTTATTGAAAGGAAACTAAAACATGATGTTCACAACACAAAACATAACATCAAGGAATCCTCAAGGTTCTTATCACATGAAATATAAAAACTTGTGCAATGAAGAAAAGAGAGCCAAACCATCAACACCAAGGTATTTAATTAAATAACCAAACCACAAACAACCAAACTAATATGAGTAAAGAAAGTAATTCAACCCTATGAAAGTAACCTAGTTACTTTCCTATTCCAGTAACTAATGAAACCTAATTAGTTGAACTTGAATTCTCAACATCTCCTAGATCCAACAAGTATGACAATCATTTGAAAAGGACATGCAATTCCAACTTCTTAATGCTACTATGTTAAGTTCATGAGGTGTAATGTTCTACTAACAAAATATTAATGTTACTTTCATTTGCCAAATATTACAAATGGGTAGATGTAAGCTACATTGGTTCATTTTTGTGACGAAACAATGTTTTTTTCCCTAGTGATGCACCCCCAAGCTCCTTGATAGACTCAACTATGAGTCCAAAGTGAAAACAGTGGAAGGATAAGGAGTTGGGGTACGCTCTTTGGCTCATAGCACTTCGGGGGTAGAGGGGCATGTTGGAGCTCCAAGATGGGGACTAGGACGAGTGACAAGCGGGTCAATTATACACGCAGACCTGCACAAACTAAACAACAAGTTGGTTAGCACATAGTTGCAGCACTTTTGGTGCACGGATGAGCCACAAGCAAACATGGATTCACCACAGCCCGGACTTGGGGGAAACCACCACCTTCCCCCTTATAATATTCTCTATGCATGGCATAGGGCTAACACCCAAATGTCATTTTGTCATGGGACTCCCAAGTTGGGACTCCTGAAATTGGGACTCTCGCGATTTTGGAGGCTCATAACTTCTTGTGCAAAGCTCTAATTGAAGTGAGGTCTAAAGCAAAGTTGTAGCCCTCATCGAGAACTTTCCAATGATTTGTGGCATGCCACTTTCAAGCAAGTAAATCAGGGCAATTCCCGAGTTTTAATGGTCGGGAATCAAATTGGCATTTTGACTTTCGACCTTTCTTTTGGCCATAACTTATGTTTTAAGTATGCAAATGGGTTATGCAAACCCATTTTAGACATTTACGTCTCAGGAGATTTCCAATGGTATAAGGAATTCTTCAATCCAATGAGTTTTGACCCTTGCAATTACCCTCTGAAGACTTGGGAATCCATCGGGACTCCAACTCCCAAAGTGGGAGCTCACTTGGGAGTGTGGGGGTTCATTCCTTCACATTTTCCTACATTCCAAGGAGCATGAAATGTGATTCCCGAGCTTCACTCTTGGCCCGCACCTTTGCAAACCTTTGCTTTGGTTGCAAGCCCAAGTCAAGGGTTGCGACACCTAGGCACCTTTTATTCAAATGCATATGGTGATTAATATATCCTTAGATCTATTAATTAGAAATTGCATCTAAAGTAATAATTTCATTATGAAGATAATTGTGTGGTTATTTATTGATAAAAAAATCATTTGTTAATAATAATGGACTTTTGAATGGTTAAAATTGACCATATTTTCATAAGTCCATATGAGTTGCAATTTTTGTTTGTTTTTCAATTTTTTTTGTCCCAAAAGCATATTTTTAAAAAGTTTTAGAAGGGGCAGTATTTTTATTGACTTTGGGATTTCCAAATTCAAAAATGACATCAACTACATTAAATACAAGTTTTCATATAGATTTGGGAAGGTTTGTAGGTGACTAAACATATATTATTAAAAGATTAAAATAATATTTTAAAAAAAGTAACAATTATATCCATTTGAATCATTTTAAAAAAATTAATATTTATGGATTTGTAAGGAATGTAATTTTTGCCAATATTGAACCACTGTAGCTTGCATCTACCCAAGTTTGGTCTTATATCGAACTAGTAGGGTAATCATTTGAAAAGGATAGGTAATCCTTAATGAAATGAATAGGCAGTCCTTGTTCCAACTTCCTAATGTTATTGTGTTAACTTCATGACGTGTAATGTTTTAATAACATCAAATTAATTTTACCCTCATTTGCCAAATATTACTTGGTTTTAAATCCAACTAGTAGTGTAGTCATTTGAAAAGGTTAAATAGTCCTTGGTGAAATGAATAGGTGGTCCTTGTTCCAAATTCCTAATGCTATTATGTTAAATTCATGAGGTGTAATGTTTTAGTAACAAAAGATTAATTTTACCTTCATTTGCCAAATATTACTTGGTCTTAGATCTAACAAATAGGGTAGTCATGTGAGACGGACATGTAATCTTTAGTCAAATGAACACCTATAATCTATATTCCAACTTCCTTTGTTGCTATGTTTAGCTTATGAGGTTTCATGTTTTAATTGTAATAGACTATAACAATTTGACTATGGTATTTTTCAAACACCCTTTTGATTAAAACTACAATAATTTACATAAGTTATTATATCATTGTATTATGTAGTTCGTAATTAAGCCCAAAAACCATGTGTTACAAATATTATTCAATCCATTTGGGTAGATGCAAGCTACAGTGGCTTAATATTAACAATATTTATATTCCCTACAAGTCCATACAAGATTTTTTTAAATGATTCAAATGAACGTGGTTATTCTTTTTAAAATGCTATTATTTTAATCTTTGAATAATACATGTTCAATCATCTACAAACCTTCCCAAATCTATGTGAAAACTTGTATTTAATGTAGTTGATGTCATTTTTAATTTGGAAATCCTAAAAAGAAAATCCACAAAGTCCAACAAAATAATGCCCCATCTAAAACTTTCAAAAAATATGCTTTTGGGACTAAAAAAATTGAAAAACAAATAAAAATTGCAACTCATATGTACTTATGAAAGTATGGTCAAATTTTAACCATTCAAAAGTCCTTAACTATTAAATAGTTAAGGTTTTCAAAGAAAAGATTCCTCTTGTATTATCATTATATATTGAGTCCTAATAACAAATTTGAAATGTGAATCAATATAATTTTTTCCATTTTGTGTTGTTCTAATAAAATGACCAGTCCATATTTTTTTATTTCAAAAGTTCATTACTACTAACAAATGAATTTTTAATCAATGAATAACCACACAATTATCTTCATAATGAATTATTAATTTGGATCCAATTTCCATTAATAGAGCTAAGGATATATTAATCATCATATGCATTTGAATAAAGGGTACCTAAAGAAAAAACATTATTTCGTCACAAAAGTGAACCATCGTAACTTGCATCTAACCATTTATAAGGTGATTGCACACTAAGGTCGATCAAAAGTGGTAGATTTTGAAGTCCACAGTTTTCCTTTTTTAGAATTTTTAATGTAAATATTTGATGTTTTGGGAATGCAAATTAGTCCATTTGAAGGTAGGAGGTAAGAAAAATACCTAAACCCTAAATTTATAAGTTTTCAAATTATGAAATGTGCTTTGATTTGATGAGAGGGGAAAAGTTGGAAGCAAAAACATGGATTTTTTGAAATTTTATAGTTGGCAAATGTTATGTTGGGTAATAATGTCACTTTCTACAAAACAACATTTATCAAATTTTCCATTTCAATAAGTTATGGACTTTTTAAATTATTGGTAATCTTGTAGAATCCCAATAAATTTGATTGGAAACCTTTATTTTAGGGTTATAATAGCCTCATAATCATATTAGGAGGAAAAAATCAGCAATTAAAACATGTTTATTATGTAATAAAAGTCCATAACACTTTTTATGGACAAGATCATCCATCTTGTATCAATCACTTGAAAAGTCCACCTTGTAATGAAATGATGGGATTTTATCTTCAATTTTTAAAATTTGATACTTCAAGTGTTATAGTTTAATTAAATGTGTCTTTTAAAATTTTCAATCAAACCTCAACACATATTATACCAAACTTAAAGGTACCCCATAAAAACTACCCCTATGACACCAAAAAATGGACTATCTAATTTGTAACTACCTTACAACAAAATCTGTCCCAAAATTGGTACAAAATGTGCAAGTTGGGACTACACATTTTTGTAGTTTTAGTGCTAGTTCAAAGCTACTTTCATCCAACAGTAGTTCAAGTACATGTTTGATAGTAGGACCTATTTTAGATCTCGTACAAAATTGATGCAAAATGTGCATTAGGATTACGAAGTTATGCAATTCCAATGCTAGAGTTCATGTGTAAATTTCTAGCATCTATTGGAATAAGTGCTTCAAACTTTAGGATTTTAGGAAATTACCTTGGAGGATGTAGCACAAGTTGTTACACCTTTTCCAAGGATAGAAGTCGTCTTCTTTATAACACTTTTCATTTGTTCTTGCACCCGCCCCTAGACTTTGTGTTTGTATTTAGACAAGGTATTACTTTCCTCCTCATCAAAGTCAAAATTGTCATGTTCAGGGAGCCTAGGAAAAATCTTCAACTTTTTACATGGTTGTTCTTCCTCGTCCATTGGCCCTTAGGATTTGAATCCAAGCTTTGTAAGGTCATTCAAGAATGGTCTCTTGACTTGGCTCTTTTTGTTACCTTTGTCTTTGTAAGTGTTACCCTTCTTTCCATCCACCTTCCCCTTGGTGGGGCTGCCATTGTTGTTGGATGGCACCTTCTCCTTAGTTGGGTTGCCCTTGCTCTTTTGTGGCACCTTGTCCTTATTGGGGTGCCCTTGCTTGAATCTAATGCTTTCCTTTTAAATTTGCTCGGGGTTTATGTGTCAACTTCTAGTGCCTTTACCATTGTTGGGGTGCCTTGGCTTGCAAATGGTGCAAGATTATGCCTAGGTGGGGTACTTACACACCCTTTTGATATATCAGATTTGATTGGGGTGCCTCTGGCTTCCTCTAGTGCCTTTAGATTAATTAGGGTGGCACCATGGGTTGGTGCTATGTTGTCCTTTGTTGGGGTGGCACTTGAGCAAGCACTTATATGTAAGTCCATGTGATTTTAATGTCAATTTTTGAACCCTTACTTAAAGTGCTTAATCAATAGTGGTTGGTACTTTTCAACCTCTTCCCAATCACTCTCCTTCCTTACCTTAAGCTAAGTAGTGGTGTCCAAGCAACCTTAGTGCTTCGAAAGGACATCCGATCATGTCTTTCCATTCAAGGACCATGACTTTCAAGTGATTATACATGATTCTCTTGGTCATTATTGAGCACCCCATGGTGTTAAAAAGGACTAATAATTAGTGATTCTACCACTATCAAATACTTGAAATGGACTTTCAACCAAGTATTGCACTTAACCCACACCCACAAAAAACAAGGGAATAAAAAATATAACATTCTAAAGTTTGCAAATTGCGTTACCAAGGATATGTTGTGTGGATGTGGGGGAGCACCTTTTCTCCTCTTCATTAGCACTGGAGCTTTTGAGGGTAGCTCTTTGTGGGAATCTTGGTAGTCCTTTCTATGTCTAAGTCATTGTCAAGTGGTTTAAGGTGGGTCAATGTCATTGGTTTGAGAGGGGACTTGAATGCAATCTTCTCACAAGTTGGGATTCCATCATCACATACAACTAGGGAACCACTTGCTCCTTCATTACTTAACTTTGGGCATGAAGGTGTTATGTTGCAATGATTATGCTCATTGTTGAAAATGGCTATGATTGGGTTGTTTGATAAAGTCCCACCTTTTATGGTGAACATAATGTCTTCATTAGTTGTTTCATTAGTTGATCCAAGGTTAATCATCTTCAACTTTGTCTCCAATTCCTCACTTGAAGTGCAACATCACAAGTTATTTAGAGTTATTCTTGTCACACACACATAAAAATGAAGATGACATAAACACAATTTGCAAATACTTGAATTGAAAATTCACATACTGACCAGGGACATTAGGCACATTTATCCTTGCACTTTCCTTCAATTCATTCAACAATTGGACTCGTTCATCTTTAAGTCCCATTTCTTGTGCCAGACAAGTCAAATCATCATCAAGAATTCTGAAGCCCAACTATACCACCAATTTGGGTGCAATATTTGGTTATAGACCTTACACCTATTGTTGGTCTTCAAATGTTCACCTAGGCATCTTGGGTGATATGTGTGAAGGCAAAATGTCACAGTGATGTCAAAACAATGGTACCATTGTTGATGCAAACCACAAGGTTTCATTATAATCATATTTGGCACATCATGTGGTGGTCTATCTGGGTGCAAAATAAGTTTAGGCTAGAAAAACATGCCTCCACCTTTTTGCATTTCTTTCAACTACTTTGCAATCCCATTTTGTTCTTTATCCAAGTTTGAAAACTTAAGACCTATTGCTACAATACAATTCTCCAAGTTGATGGCTTTTGTATTTGCTTCATTGTATGTTGCTTCCCCCAATGTCACCCTTCTGTTGTAACCCTAGCCTTGGGCTTGTGACTAAGGTAAGGCTTGCAAAATTGCAAGCCAAGAGTGAGCCCAGGAGTTGCATTTCATATTCTTGGGAGTGCAAGAGAGTGTGAGGGAATGAACCCCCACATTCCCAAATGAGCTCCCACTTTGGGAGTTAGAATCCCAATGGACTCTCGAATTTTCAGAGGGCGATTGTAGGAGTCAAAATTAAATGAATTGAAAAGTTCTTCATATCATTGGAAAGCTTTTAGATGTCTAAAATGGGCTTGCATGATCATATGAGTGTTTAAAACACAAGTTATGGCCAAAAGAAGGGCCGAGAGTCAAATTGCCAATTTGACTCCTGACCACTAAAAGTCAAGAATCACCTTGATTTCCTTGTGTGTAGGTGGCATGCCTCATACCTTTGAAAAGATCTCGATGAGGGCCACAAATTTTCTTTAGACCTCACCTCAATCAAAGGTCTTCACACAAAGTTATAGGCCTCCAAAGTCGCAGGAGTCCCAATTTGGGGAATTTCGGGACTCCCACTTGGGAATCCCGAGACAAAATGACATTTGGGCGTTGGCCCCATGGCCAGGCATAGAAAATACTATAAGGGGGAAGGTGGTGGCTTCCCCCAAGTCCAGGTTGTGATGAGTCTTGTGAGTTGTTGTTTGCTCGTGGCTCGTTCATGCACCAAAAGTGCTACAACTATGCACTAACCAACTTGTTGTTTGGTTTGTGCAAGTCTATGTCAGCAATTGAATTGCTTGTCACTCTTTCTAGTCCCATCCCAGAGCTCCAGCACACCCTTCTACCCTCGAAGTGTTGCGAACCAAGGAGCGCACCCCAACTCCTTCTCCTTCTGTTGTCTTCACCTTTGGATTCATAGTTGAGTCCATCAAAAAGCTTGGGGGTGTGTCACGTTCAATCTTGTCATCTAGTGAAGTTCGTTGTTTTTCCACTTTTCGTTCCTAAACACATAATAATGAAATAAACTTGGTCAAATTTACTTTAGTAAAAATTTATCCTTGCAACAAACTTTGGCACATGCCCCACCTGCCCCAACAATGGAATGAACCATGGACTTTTGTAATATAAATGTATATCATTTCATAGTCAAAGTTAAAAATACTTCATCCTATGAAAACATTTATTTATAACTAGACCTTTCTAAACCAATTTTGGCAAATCTTGTCTTAATACAAAAATAATCAAATGAAAGTTGAGTATAGGAATTTGGATTATTTATAGCCTCTATAGTATCCATGTTTTGTTATTGCAATTTTTCCGAGGCCTCTTTTGCAAGATCTAAGGTTGCTTGGTTATCCTCCATTATTATTTTTCCTATCATCCATGTTATATTTAATCCTTAGCAATTTGGTGGATGCAATGCCTTCCCTCATTTTCAAATACTTGATCTTAGCCTCATAAATAGTCAGTAGCTTTCTTTTCAAGGATAATAACTTAGTAAACTTCCTAATATCTTTAGGTGCCACCCCTATGAGATACCTAGTTGTTGGTTCAGATAATTGTTCAATGATGTCATCAAGAGGAACACCACCAATTATAGCTCTGAACCAATTGGCATTGATTGTAATTGCATACAATTTAAACTAGGATTCAAGCTCCCACCACCAGCTTTTAAGAAATTTGGAAGGTTTTTTTTCACATCAACTAGGCACCCAACCTTCACCCCATCCCTTCATGCTTTTTTTTATTGTCAACTCAACAACTTTTGCCCAATTTATGGGATTGCCTTTTATCCAAGCAATGAAGCCCCACATGATCCATGTAGGGATTTCATTTTTGATGATAATAAAGTTGTTCCAAAAACCCTCCAATAAATAGCCTCCAATTTAATCTTGACTTTTGGCTTCAACTCAAGGGATTTGATCTTGAATTTTTTTGAACCCCCAAACAAAGCATTGCACTCTTATGCAGTGACATGCACATTCTCCAACTCAAAATTTGGATCCAAGTTAGTATTGTCCAATTGTTGAACAATCGGAAAAAAAAACAAAATCTTGTTTTCTGATGTCCACCCATGGTTAGCTTGCCAATGGGACCTCTTTCATCAATTTCTCACACTTCACTTCTTTATGCATGGTTGCATTATTAGAATGTTAAAAAAATGTTGCACATCTATTAAAGTTACCTTGATACACAAAGGTCACCAAAATTAAACCAAGACTTGTAGTGTTTAGATAGTGTTGTACCAATATTTACAATACTTAGATAATTCTGATCCATGATTTATAGTGTTTACATACTCCTAACCCAAGACTAACAATGCTTAGATAGTCTTAAACCATGATTTACATTCCTTTTCAAACACCCTCAATGCTTGGTTAAAAATTACAAGTGCTGCCTTCACATCTCTTGAGTGCTTATTTAGTAGTTGTTGGTATTTCCCAACCAATGGACTTTGAAGTTGAAAAGTGGTCTACAACCAACCTCATTAGTAAGAAAGGACATCCAATATGGTTTCAAAGGACCCTAACTCCTTAAACTATGATTTAGATTACTTTTTAAGCACCTTTAGTGCTTTCTTAAGAATTATACAAGTGATGTTCTTGAATACTTATTTAATAGTGGTTGGTACTTCCCAACCAATGGACTTCTTTACCTAATATTGGAAAATGGTTTACGACCAATTTGAATGGTAAGAAAGGACATCCAATTTGGTTCCAAAGGACCTTGACTCTATAATCATGAATCTTAAATGATTTTACAAGACATTCAATGGTGACCAAACACTCTCAAGTCCTTGGAAAAGACTCTAGTGCTAGATCTACCACTCCTAAGTAGTTGATAATGACTACATGCTCTGTTAACAAATGATTCTTAGCTAATTTGAAAATGACATTTCATGAGACCAATGGCTTAAAGCAGTTGATAATGACTATATGTGATAAAGACACAAATTATCTACAATGAAGAGTGTGAGGAATTTTTACACACCTTTCCAAATGAAGATATGTAACTCACAAAACTCATTTGGGCGTGGAACTAATATGTAGTTGTATTTTAACAAATTAAGGTGGTTCAATGGAATGTAATGAATTTCATTAAATAATCTAATGCGTTGTGTCTACTTAAAGGATATCAAGACATTTTGAAAAAATCAAGACTTACCATGATAAGATGTGAAGAAGCATTTGTTGATGTTTAGTCAATGTTCACATTTTGATAGTTAACCCCCCTTTGTTCCATTCGTCATAACATTTTCATACAATCTTCAAATTATTGTTGATTTTGTGTTTGTGTTATTGTCTCCATGAAATATACAAGGAGGTGATCATAACATGGACAACATGGTTGGTGGTCCATGTCTGATTCAACAAATTATGACTAGTCAAGGTCAATTTTTGTAGATCGTGACTAGTTAGGATTAGTTTCAATAGATCATGATAACTTAATGTAATGACATTCAAATTTAAAATATCACACATTGTTTCCATTGGATTATCGAAAGGTAAATATCAAAAAATTTGAACAAGTGAAGTATATTGATTAATTAATTTATGGTGTCCATGTGTAATATGATTGTTATGACCCTAACCTTGGGCTCGTGACCAAGGCAAGGGCTTGTAAAGGTACGGGCCGAGAGTGAAGCCCGGGAGTCACATTTCATGCTTTTGAGAGTGTAGGATAGTGTGAGGGAATGAATTCACACATTCCCAAATGGGTTCCCATTTTGGGAGTTGGAATTTCGATGAACTCTTGAATCTTTAGAGAAAAATTTCAGGGGTCAAAACTCATTGGATTGAAGAGTTACTTATACCATTGAAAATTTCTTAAAACTTAGATGTTTAAAATGAGCTTGCATGACCCATTTGAGTACTTAAAACACAAGATATGGCTGAAAGAAGGGTTGGGAGTCAAAGTGCCAATTTGATTCCCGACCATTAAAAGTTGGGAATCACCCTGATTTACTTTCGTGTAGGTAACATGCAATATATTATTGGAAATTTATGGATGAAGGTTACAACGTTGATTTAGACCTCACCTCAATGAGAGGTTTACACAAAAAATTATGGGCTTCCAAAGTTGCAAGAATCCCAATTTTGAGAATTTCAGGACTCCCGACTTGGGAGTCCCATGACAAAATGACTTTGGGTACAACCCCCATGGCTAGGCACATAAAATACTATAAGGGGGAAGGTGGTGGCTTCCCTCAAATCCAGGTCGTGGTGAGTCTTGTGAGTTCGTGTATGCTTATGGCTCATCTGTGCATTAATAGTGTTCCAACTATGCACTAACCAACTTGTTGTTTGGTTTCTGTAGGTTTGTGTGAATAATTGACTCGCTTATGACTTGTCCTAGTCCCCATCCCGAAGTTCCAGCACGTTCTTCTACCTTTGAAGTGTTGTGAATTAAGGAGCATACCTTAATTCTTTCTCCTTATATTGTTTTCACCTTTAGGTTCGAAGTTGAGTCTGTCAAGGAGTTTGGGGGTGTGTCATTCATTGTCTCTAAGTGCATGGGATTAACATGCTAATTTTCCATTTTCATTGTTTTGCAAATTCTATTCATAGTCTTTCATGTCACAAGGAAGTGGCAGATTTATGGCACATAAATGAATCAAAAACAAATGTTGGCATTTGGTCATTTATAACATACGCAACTTTAAAAAATTGTGATGAATTTCAATATGTTTTTATGCCATGCACCAACATACTGTATGTGTCATAATGTATTGCTAAAGCACTTGAAAATGAATTTAAATCAAGTGTTCATTGGTCAAACCACCTTTTCCTTGCCTTAAACAACCAAATTAGCAAAGGTAGTGTCGCAACCCCACTTTGGGATAAGTGTGAGGATGAAACTCACACCCCCAAAAGTGGGAAGTTGGAGTCCTCCGGGATTCCCAAAAACTCAGAACTCGAGTTCAAGGGTCAAAACACCTCGCATTGAGGTGTTCTTTCTATCAATGAAAAGGTCTTGAAGTTTAAATGCCCAAAATGGCCTCGCATGTGCCATTTGGACATCTGTAGCCCAAGTTATGGGCAAAAAAAAGGCCCGGAGTCAAACTGGCAGTTTGATTCCTAAACACTAAAAGTCAGGAATCGACCTCTTTCCGACGTCTGCTGAAGGAATGCGACATGGCGTTGGAAAGCTTTCGAGGAGAGCTACAACTTTTCTTTAGACCTCATTCTAATCAGAGGTTGGAGCCACGATATATGAGCTCCCAAAGTCCCAAGACTCCAACTTGGGACAGTTTCGAGACTCCTCTTTGGGAGTCCCGGGAAAAAGAGCCATTTGAATGTAGCCTCCACCGAGAGTTGCAGAGAATACTATATGGGGGAAGGTGGTGGCCTCCCCCAAGTCCGGGCCATGGTGAGTCAAGTGAGTCCAAGTGCCCGTGGCTTGTCCCAACACCTAAAGGTGTTCCCGAATGTGAACTAACCCTCTTATGGTTGGTTTTGGATGCAGATTCGAGTGAGATGATACTTGTCCCTCATCCTAGTCTAATCCCGGGACTTCTAACACGCCCCTCTACCCCTTTTAGTGCTGGAAGTCGGGAGTGGCCCTCAAGTCCCAACTTTCCGCAATTCAACGTACTTGGACCCTCAAGTGAGTCTAGCAAGGGACTTAGGAGCGCGTCATTACTACATTTATTAATGCAATGTTACTACTTTATTTTATAAGTTAAAGTATTGGATATTGATGTTATTATTATTGTTAATAGATTGTTTTCACCTATTGTGAGGTGACTTTCCGTCCCTCTACTCCCGGTTTTACAAGGTGACTATGCTTGAAAGCACAAATGCTACTGGTGAAGGAAAAATGCAAGTGTAATTCTAAATGCTAGATTACGTTTGTAGTTGAAATTAAATAGTTTGCTTCCTATGCATCATTTATAATTAGAATTGATAGATATATATTTTCAAGTTCACACACTACACATTCTAGGACTTTATGTCAAATTGTCATTCATTTAAACCCATGTTTAAGGACTCAACACCATGTCCAACATATCTACAAACCACTAGTCACTTGAAATATTGTTTGTAACACATAGGTTATTCAAATCTGGCTTGCCATATCTCATTAGAAAGCTAATAACAAGGCACATCTTGCTACCAAATCTTAAGCTCTGCAGCTAAACCAACAAGAAGTTATGCTACAAAACCGAGAGGGTTTTACAAAGGTGATAATTCAACTTGGCTGTAGACCACCAGTCACTTGAAATATTGTTTCAAACACATAGGTTATTCAAATTTGGCTTGCCTTAGCTCATTAAAAAGCTAACTACAAGGCGCACTAACCTACCAAATCTTAAAATCTGCAATTAAACTAGTAAGGAGTTATACTACCAAACCCAAGAGGGTTTTACGAAGGCAACTGGTTCAACTTGATTGTAGACCATCGATCATTTAAAATATCATTTCTAACACCTACATTATTCAAATCCAACTTGCCTTAGCTCATTAAAAAGCTAACTACGAAGCGCAATTTGCTACCAAATCCCAAGTTCTGTAACTAAACCAGCAAGAAGTTATGCTATGAAACCCGAGAGGGTTTATGAGATTTCTCTAAAGTTTCAACCTCCCAACACTATCACTACCCACCCCCATTCCTTCAAAACTATTACAAGATTTTCATTTTACTATCCTTCCTTTTCCCCTCTATCAAGACTAATCATTATTTTCCTCTTCAAAAAGCTTTTGGGAACAACTATTCAAGATTGAATGAAAATTATGTCCGGGGAAAAGAAAAAGTTCCCAATGATCCGTGTCCACCTTTTAAAGAGAAGGAAAAGGGAGGTGAAGGTAGATCCAAAGCTTGATGGCCAATGGAATGTTCCAAATTTGGTGGCCAATGGAAGGTGAAGGAAAAACATCTTTTCACCTCTTCCCATTTTCCCCTAAAATTTTTTTACTTAAACCTTCAATTTTTTCCTTTGACCTTACGGTTTTACTTTACTATGTTTTTAAGTCGTTACTTAGGCTTTTCTTTCCTTTCCTTCGATCTATAAATTACAACGTCACACTTCAATGTAACAAGTCCTTCACACCTTCATTGTCGATTTGATTTTGATTGAAGATCTAATCGTTTTCCTCTCCTTGAAATTATGGCGTCGCGCATGGTCACATCTTACAGCCCTTAAGCCGCACAAGCGAATGAAGAACCGCCTTTGGAGTCATCTCTAGATCTTACCCTAACACAACATCCTCGTGATGAAGAACCCGAACCTCAAGAGGTGCATGCTTGTCTTGAAGTTGAACCCCCTCGAACCTAGTATTATCGTATTTCTTCGAACTCTCGCACCCTAGTGATCTTGCTGCAAGTCGACCCCGCTTTTGGTGACGAACCTGAGACTGTTTGCGAAGGTTGTTACGAAATTAAAAATACTTCTATCTTCGCATGGTTTTTAATTCCCAACGTTGGACATTATCGTTGGTTACGCGGTTCAATTCATTGACTAGCTCCTAATAGCAAGGCATACTACCTAGTTCGCACCATTTGACGCATCCTAGATTTCTTGCAGTTATGAACTATCACTATGGCATAACCTAGGATTTCACATGTACTTGCAATTCCTTGTTGAACTCATTCACAAACTCAATAAATGTTTCAGTTATTATGAGACTCCTATTGCCATTGGCACACTATTATACTATCTATTTAATTGTTGAGTTGTCACGAATTAACCTTATGTTCAACGACTTGAAGATTGTTCTAACTCTATTAGACCTTTCATTAACATTCCTTTAACTACTTCAAGAATTTCTAACATCATGGCTATTCATTAAATATTAGAACAAGACCAAAGTTGTGATGAACACCGCAAATTCTGGTGTTTACTTCTACCCCCAATCCTTTAGGGATTTCTCACCCCTAATTACGTAACAGGGTTTCTAAAACTATGGTTACCAGCTTTTTATTGAAGAAAAGAACTAATCCAACACCTTATTCACAAATAACGCACTTCATAAAAGGAAACAACCCCTCCACGCACCCAATGCATTCATCATTCCCTATGAAGTTGATAAAAGCCCCTAATAACCTTACCCCACTCAAATAACCCTGATGCAACTTTTAAAAATTGAGACTACCGCACATGGTTATGTCGATATGGCTCATAGATGTGCGGCAAGTTGATGTTGTGGGTGATAATAAATGAAGAGAGGGCAATGAGTCCATATAAATAGCGATTTGTGCAAAATAATTTAATTGGAGTTAATTATAATGGGTGCATTTATTGTGGCCAATGCAAGAACTACCTATTCGGAACACTTTGGGTGTGATGCATGTGGAGCGAAATGTTTCAAATAACTTTTTGAGATATTTAACTAGGGAGAAGGACACGGTGGAGGTGTAAAAGGACATGCAAAAGGTTGGTGTACACCAACATTTGTGGCTATAATCAAGGCCTGGATCATCTAACTATTTCAAACTAGCAGCCTTTTATGTATTTACATGGGAGGAGAACAAGTCTTTTCTAAAATTTGTCTCTAATATTTGAGTTTTGACAGGATATGTTGCTGCTTTTAGGAAACATGTGGGCCCAAAGAGGTTGTATGCCATGAAAAACCATGACCACCATGTTATGGTTCAAAAAATTACTTTGTTGAATGTGTGGAATTTGTTGCAAGCAAGCCCGAGAATGGCAATCATGTGACTTGAAAAATCATTTCAAAGAATTTGAGCTAAGGTGTTGAACCCAAAAAACCTTGTGGCATTGCAAACATATGTAGTGGAAACAATATGTTTGTTTGAAATATGGTTTCCACCAAGGTTCTTTAACATGATGACCCACTTGATTATCCATCTTTTAGATGAACTAGAAATACGTGGGCTAGTAGGTGCCATGTGGTGCTACCCAATGGAGAGACATCTATCAATCCTAAAAATATATGTGAGGAATAGGGTTAGGCCAAAAGCTTGCATGGTGTTTGGCTACATGTATGATGAAGCTTTAAAGTTTTGCACATAATATTTTGCACTGTATTTGCACTTGCGTCGCTACATGTGGGATGCTAATGAAAAGGAGGCATACATTGGTGAAGTGTTGGAAGGGCACGCTTAGTTTAAGAGATTGAATGCAATGGAGCTAGAAGTAATACATGAACATGTCATCACAAATTATGTGGCAACAAATGCATTATATTGGTATACATTTCAAATAGTAGCATGTTGGTGTATTTGTGGTGGATTTTTTGTCCATAAGATTATAGTGGAATGACATAGTGATATAACATATGCATAGTGGAATGTGAAAGTGGAATAGGAGGTTAAAAGGTTAAAAGTTGAGGTGGAATGTGCTAGTGGTGGGAGTGATTGTTTAGTGCAACGTGTTAGTAGAATGAGGTATTTAATGTGTGGTGGAACACCTTGGGCTATGCCCATAGAATGTGGCAAGGTCCCAATTGCAAAAGGATCGAAGAAAATTTAAACTGTTGACAAGGCATAGGTGGTGTGGGCATGGGCATGGCCCATTGTGTGGCCACCTCATTTGGCACGAGAAATCCCAACATTTGCAAAATGGTTGTTGGATCATGTTAAGACACAAATGGCAAATGGAGTGGTAGTAGACCTTGACGTGGTGATTTATTCTCGTCCACCATCAACATTGGTTTACATATACAACAATAAATGAACATATGGAAACCATTACATTCATTATTAGAATTCTTATTTTTTCAAACTAACCAAGTTGACTAGATGGATATTTTTTTATTAAAGGACATGTATTTTTGACTAGAGGCCAAGGGCTTGAATGACAATCGGTATTTTTTTATTAATCAATTAGATTAGAATGATCGATTTGACAATTAGTCAAATTGAACATTTAGTCAAATTGGACTTTAAAATACCACCTAGTCAAATTGGTTACTGGCCCAATCAATAAGACCACTCAATTTAATCAAATTGGCAAGTGCCTTAGTCAATAAGGACACCTATTATATTCAATCAATAAGGCTAACTAAATAGGTTTAGTCAAAGTGGCCAATGGCTTAGTCAAAAGGGCCAATTACAACTTTTAATACTAATTGGGTATCTTGGGACTACATTTAACATTTTGACTATGTTTGATTAATTAGAGAAAAAATGAAAAATGTAAAAGTTAGCTAATCATAATTAGATGAATCATGACCAAATTAATCATGATTAAATTATTCATATATGTATGGTACAATTCAACTATGGTTAAATTGACTATATTGAAATTACTTATAATTCAACTACTTATCAAAAAACTAATTAAAATTAAAGCTAACCATAACTAATATAACCATGTTTAATTAACTGTAATTTGTTTAGTTGTATATGTTTAACCATGGTTAATTTAGCCAAATTTAATTTAACCATTATTCATAATTAATTATTCCGTAATTTTTTTGGCCATATTTAATTTAATTATTGTTAGTTTAGCCATAAGCAATTTAACAATTATAAATAATTTAACCATGGTCAATTTAGCAATAGTTGGTTTAGCACTAGTAAGTTTAGCCATGATAATTAGTTTAACATAATTAGTTTAACCATTACTAATTGGGCCATTATTGGTTTTGCCATAATGAATTTAACCATGGTTACTATAAGCATAACTAAATTAGTTGTATTTATTTTAACATATTATTATTTTACCATAATCAATTTAAGCATAATCAATAAACCCATAATTAATTTAAAACTATTATCAATTTAGCCATGGTTGGTTTTGCCATAATTATTTCACTCATGTTTATTTAAGCCAAATTCATTTTACTCATGGTTGGTAGTTTAACCATGGTTGGTCTGCCATAATTATTTCCTTCATGTTTATTTTAGTCATAATTAATTTTTACATAATTAATTTTGTCATAAAATATTTATTCATTAGTTAGTTTAACCAAATTTATTTACTCATGGTTAATTTAACCATTTTTAGTTTAACCATGTTTAATTTTTCCATAATTATTTTAATCATTTGATTTTAGCCATAATTATTTCATTCATGTTTATTTTAGTCATAATTAATTTTTGCATAATTGTTTTTGCCATAAAATATGTATTCATTAGTTAGTTTAACCAAATTTAATTATTCATGGTTAATTTAACCATTTATAGTTTAACCATATTAATTTTATTAGTGGTTAGTTTAACCATTTCTAGTTTAACCTTGTTTAATTTTGCTATAATTATTTTAATCATTTTAATTTTAGCCATAATTATTTCATTCATGTTTATTTTAATCATAATTAATTTTTACACAATTGGTTTTTCCATTAAATATATATTCATTAATTAGTGGTTAGTTTAGCCAAATTTATTTATTCATGGTTAATAACAATTTCTAATTTAGCCATGTTTAATTTTGCCACAAATATTTTAACCATAAATTATTTATTCATTGGTTAGCTTGGATTTATTTATTTTATAGTTTAATAACCATTAATTTTGCCATAATTATTTTAGTTATGATTGGTTTAAACATTATTTTACCATTCATTAGTTTTGTCATAACTAAATTTTCCTAGGTTAAATTAACCACTTATTTAACTTATGTAATGTAAGTATGTAACTAAATAACCTAAATACAATTAGCTTATATGTAGGTGTATTTATTTATACATACCCTACCTATATTCCACCTATTTACCTATATTTTAACCTATAGGTAACCTAGTTATGTAAGCTAGGGTAGGTCATTTATATACCTATGATAAATTACTAATTGGTTAATTAGTTATTTATTTAAAATACAGTAATGAATATGTAATTAAATAGTTAAATATTAATTATTACAAATACATTGTTGATAATATATAATGAATTATGTCAAATTTGTAAAGATTAATTATAATTTGGTTGTAATTATCAATCAATAATATAGTACATTATAATTATCTTGATATGTTATATAATTCAAGGATTTATAATATGGTTGTAATTATTCATTATAATTAAATAACTATATATTAACTATTACTAATTTTGATTTTACTTTAATTAACATACATATTTACTTACTTCTCTATTTATTTATTTATTTAATTTATGTATCTTACATAGTTATTTAGGAATAATGTTGTGTGAACTAAAAGGTTTTAATGTTGTGTGGACATGAAAATGTTTCTCCCTCCCAAAAGTTTGTCCCATATTATTTGTCATCCTTTCCAAATGATGAACAATATAAATAAATGCACCATAAACATCTAAGACACAAGAAATATTTAAAAATGAAGGCCGCTTTGGATGAACCAATTGAAAAAGCTTAACTTTAAATGATACACCCCTAATGATGTGCCCCAAAGTTCCTTGTTAGACCCAAAAAAGGTCCAACTATGTTAAAGAGCGAAAGTAGTTGGAACTTGGTGTCGCTCCTAGCTTCCAGCACTGAAAGGGGGTGAAAGGGGTGTGTTGGAAGCTCCGGGATTAGACTAAGAGAGGGACAAGCTACTTAGTTATTCGGTCTTGCATTCAAAACCAACCAACAAGTTGGTTAGAACTCATTCTACACACTTTTGGTGTTGGGACAAGCCACGGGCAACCCTAGATTCACTTGACTCACCATGGCCCGGACTCGAGGGAAGCCATCACCTTCCCCCATATAGTACTCTCTATGTTTCTCCGCCGCACTTGCATTCGAATGGCATTTTTTCACGAAACTCCCAAAGTGGAGTCCCAAAACTGTCCCGGTTTGGACTCCTAGGACTTTGGGCATTCATAATTTCTTGCTCTGACCTCCAATTGGGACGAGGTCTGAAGCAAACTTGTAGCTCTCCTTGAGAGCTTTCCAATGGCGTGTTGCACTCCACCTACACACATCGGAATCAAGTCGATTCCCGACTTTTAGTGGTCGGGAGTCAAATTGCCATTTTGACTCCCGACCCTTCTTTTGCCTATAACTTATGCTACAAATGTCCAAATGGCTCATGCGAGGCCATTTTGGACATCTACACTCCGAGACCTTTCCAACGGTATAAAGAACACCTCAATGAAAGGTGTTTTGATCCCTGCAATCGAGTTTTGAGATTTTGGGAGCTCGGAGGGCTCCCAAGTCCCATTTTCGGGAGTGTGAGTGGCGACCTCACACTTCCCTCAAAGTGGGGTTGCGACACTAATTCTTGTTTAGACTCAATTCTAAGTCTAAAGGTGAAAATAAGGAAAGGACAAGGAGTTGGGGCACGTTCCCTGATTCATAACATTTCAAGGGAAAAGGGGCGTGTTGGAGTTCCAGGATGGGGACTAGGATGAATGACCAGCAGGTCAATTATTCACATGGACATGCACAAACTAAACAAGTTTGTTAATGCGTAGTTGGAACACTTTTGGTGCACGAATGAACCACGAGCAAACATGGACTCATAAAACTCACCATGACTTAGACTTGGGGGGAAGCCACCACCTTCCCCCTTATAGTATTCTCTATGCTTGGCCACATCGCTAGCACCCAAATGTCATTTGGTCCCGAGATCCTTAAGATGGAGTCCCGAAATTCATTAAATTGAGACTTTTGCGACTTTGAATTCCCATAACTTTGAATGCGGACCTCTGATTGAAGTGATGTTCAAAACAAAGTTGTAGCCCTCGTCGAGAACTTTTCAAAAATATGTGGCATACCACCTAAACACAAGTAAATTAGGGAAATTCTTGACTTTTAATGGTCATGAATCAAATTGGCAATTTGGCTATCGGCCCTTCTTTTGGCCATAATTTATGTTTTAATTACCCAAATGAGTCATGTAAGCTCATTTTAGACATTTAAATTCTAAGAGCTTTTTAATGGTATAATGAATTCTTCAATCCAATGAGTTTTGACCCCTACAATTACCTTCTGAAGATTTGGAAGTCCATTGGGACTCCAACTCCCAAAGTGGGAGCTCATTTGAGAGTGTGGGGGTTCATTCCTTCACATTTTCCTACACTTCCGGGAACATGAAATGTGAATCTTAGGCTTCACTCTTGGCCCACACCTTTGCAAGCCTTGCTTTGGTCACAAGCCCAAGGCTAGGGTTGCAACATTAAAGGCCAAATTCAAAATGAAATAGGATTTTCTTACCTAAGTCAACTAGGTGTAGGTTTAATTTATGTGGTGTACATTTAAGCCTTGTAAAAATCATAATTTAGGTTGCCCTAGCCTATTTTAGGCTTCTATAACTAATTGTTAGTTACAGGTTCATAGACTTAGGAGTTTAGGTTATAGGTTCCTAAACATAGGGACCTAAAGAATAAATATTTAATTTTAGGTTTAACCTCGGTTGTCTAAGTTTATCCACATGGTATAGCCTAGTGGCCAATATTTAAATGCCACGATGTTTAAATGTAACATGGCGAAACTTAAATGGCCAATGTTTGAATGCCATGTGTCATAACCTAGGTGGCCAATGTTTAAATGACGTGGCATAACCTAGGTGGCCAATGTTTAGATGCCATGTGGCTTAACTTGAGTGGCCACTGTTTAAATGTCACATGGCATTTGCTTAATCAAAATGGTGTTTGACTAATCAAAAAATCATTTGATTGTTATATTGACCAGTCAAAATGATTAATCAAAAGTGCCAATTTAAGTTTGGTCAAAAAGTACATGGCCTAGTCATAATGAACAGGTTCAGAACGACTTGTCAAAAATATCTAAAAGGTTTTTTGATGCATGTCCAAAATGGGTCTTTTTTGACCAAAATTTATTTTTTTTAAAAAAAAATTTAATAATGAAGGTTGATGTTGAGATATGGTTAGCACATGCCACATATGATAGTGGTGTTGCATGCATATTCAGGCATGATAGCTGCAGTTCTGTACTAGACATGAACATTGTAATGGCCAATTTGCATTATGTGGGCGTGTTAAAAGAAATAATTGTAGTGTCTTACATCGACCAACATGTAACATTGATGAAATGTTCATGGATACCTGTTCACATGCAAGGGAATGTAACAACCATGCGACAAGATGAACATGGATTTTGGGTAGTGAACTACAAACGACGAGTGAATGCAAACCTAGAACTTTATGTGATCCCAACAATGGTTTCACAAGTACAGTTCAACCATGACCACAATGCTTGTAAAACATATTATATTGGACAAGAAATATCCAAAGTTGTGTATATATGAAGGTTGGCCCCACTTGGTGTAGTGATGACCTAAACAATATAGGGGTCTTAAATGGGGGCATGGCAATATCTTTACCATGCACACATCTTCCATTGTCCACTCACTAATTAATTGTTCTATCATTGTAATTTGTAGGTTTTTTTTTTAGAAGACGAGTGAATGGTGGAGATTGGTGAATAGTTGTGCAAAAAGAACCTTGTGCTCAACCTGTAGTGGTTATGGTGGAGGACATGACATTTGGGGGAAACATAGATGGGTAAGGCATTATGGCATTTGTAGACTTTTAAACTAATGTTGAAGAATGTGTTCCAAGTAATGCAAATGAAGGGGAAGAGGTTGTTACAATAGAGGTAGAACGTGTGGAGGCTTTAATTGAAGGAGGGGGGCTTAGTTCTGACTCGGATGATGTTGTCCTTAAATGATCATGATAGTTTACAAGGTGAGGGTTGGCCATTTGTATGCAAGTTGGTTCATTGTTTTTCAAGGTTTGTAACATGGGGAGGTTATAGTTATGACTTAGTTATATGATGTACATAGTTCCACTAAGCAATGTGGGAAAGTCGAAGAATGATTAAACCACATATGGACTGATTAATGTGTATGTGCATATTTCAGATGTAAATGATACAAATTATATTTATCCATTCATTTTGTACCAATTGTCATTACTACAAATGATCCTTGAGTTGTCATCTAATGCATGCATGACCCAATAATCCATACTTGAATATTGGCAATGAGGTTAGTTGGTGACGTGTCCTTGTTGGTTGTTTTGAATAAATGGGCTTGGATAAATGTAAATGACCACATGGCTACCTACATGGGGATTCATATTTGGAACATGTATGTAAATGGATAAATGTATTTGAACATGTATGTTCCATCACAATGCATATGCATATAAATGGGATTAGTCATATGAGTGGGATATTCCATTCATTTCATATGTATATACATGAATGAGGCATGTGGTCTTTTCATAGGTAGTACCTTGTAAGGAAAGTAATACTACTAATCTAGACAAAAAATCCTAATAAATTGGAACATATTGTAAAATATATGTGGATGTGAATACATGAGAGATTGAATGGAGTGGCAAGGTCTAATGGAATCCTTATAAAATCCAACAATGGTGGGATTAAAGTGGAAGGCACGGTGATGTCTATACGAAGTGTGGTGAAAAAATGGACATAGTGGCAAAATCCATTGGGATCCCATCAAAATCCAATAGTAAGTGGGATTAGAATGGAAGGTGGTCCTTTTGTCCAAGTGTAGTGATTTGCGGCATGTTCAATTCCACTGAAATTGAATTTGGGTGGAATCATGTAGTGGTTTCAACCATGATTTGTTGTAGTGGGTTTAATAGTTGACAAAGATGCCAACATGTTCAATTATAACTTGTTTGAAACAATTCACAACACTTGGTTGTAACAATCTAGCAAAAACTGCAAGGACCTTTTTTATGCCATAGTTGATGACCTTATTAAGGCTTTGGAACAACAAACTTGGTGTAAATTTCATTTGATGGGTAAATTGAAAAGAACATGACTGAATCAAATAAACTTGTGTTTAAAAGTGGCCCAAAGATTCGGTGACCCCAAGAAAATAACACAAGCTATTGCAAGTTTTGTGTATGGTAGTTTTATGCATAGTAAGATAGTGGGTTTGGAAGGCAAAAAAAGATTTGGTTCTTGCAAGAAAAAACTTGACACTATGATTGGCTCATTAATAGATTCTCATCACCTTGACAAAATCAATTTCTTGGTGCCACAATAATCAAACCCTACAATGGTGTAGGAAAACTTTACAATAGAATTTTCAAAATCTAATGTATAGTGTGGGTTTTAATCAAGGTCAAGCAACCATGGTTGCATGTCCTTGGATATTCTTGAAAACACATGTAATTAAGAAATCTTCCACATTGCGAGGACAAATGCAAATTCTCAAGTGCAATGTTTTGTCGTTGAATCTAAAGGGTGTAAATGTGGAAATGAAATATAAAAAGGTTCCTCTTGCAATCCAACCCTTGTGTGCAATGGGTGGTTCAAACATGTGGGAAATAAAGAGGCTAGGCATAAAACAATGTGGTTCTGTCCTAATGAGATCAATGTGTGTTGGGAGATGTTTGAGATTCAGTGAATGAAAAGCTTCAAATTCAATATGTGCACAACTAATCTTCATTAGTAATAGATTCATTTATATGGAGGTGGCATCTTCAAAGGAAGTTGGATTTCACCTTGTTAGGCATGTCATAATAGAGATTGGGGGCAAAATCTAGATGCATATGACTATGCATCATGTTCCACCTAAGCATGATCATGATAGTATGTGGTTGTTTGCGAAAAACTTGATGGTAACTATTTTGAGTGTGAAGGATGTTCTTCTTCTTGGATATGGGCGAATCTATTCGATTGAATCCCATGGTGGAGTGGTGACTGTGACATATGAATTGGTAATTGAGGTGAACCTTAATTGCACTTGTTTTGATTTTTTGTCTATGTTGGCAAATTTGAAAAATAAAGGAAAATTCATCCCTTGCAAACATTTGTATTTCATTTGTAAAACTAGGATGTTTTATGATCACAAGACATATTATGATTTCATCAACTAGTTTACACTAAATATCAACGAGATCAAAAAACTATTACCACAAGAGATTTAACTAGGTAAGATATTGTAGTTGGCCATTTGATTGTACTAATGTTTATGATGCCATGGTCCTCATGTGATAAAACTAGTTGTGCATTTGATGTCAATGCAAATTGAAATAAAAATTGTGTTATACATTCAAAATAATCTTCCATTTTCAATTTGGTTTTCATTAGCACAAATTCTTTTAATGGTTTGTAAATATTTGAATCTTGTAGTACATCTTTTTAATTTGACTATAATTCATCAATGTCTTCAAGTGTATTTTTTGATTTTAGGTTATTCATGCTTGCATTCTTTTATATGCAATGCCCATCTACTACTCCAAAATGTGTTAAACATTGAAAGTTTCGTCCATAAAATAGAATAATGTATTTAATCATTCATCCAATTGACCTAAGTTGTAGGTTTAGTTTTGCATGGTGGGGGGGGCGGGGGGGATGTTCTTTCCATGCTCCAAGTTTTTCCTTTAAGCTCCATGCTTAGGTTCCACACTCATACAACAATTGCTTCATCAAGCATAACCTACTTTATCTTCCATTCCATCACCCTGATTCTAGATTTTACCTCATCTATGTTTGTGGCTAATGCATTTTGAAAGGGAAAGAAAAAGGTTTATGAAAGGATTTTTGTGTGCCAACATTTTAGTACTTGCAATTTACCTCTACTATGTGCTTACTAGAATTGGACAATATCTATTGATTATTGCTGATAGTGACATTGAAGTGGGTGAAAATCTTTTAAGGTGTACCATTTAGAAGGAAAAGGAACTAGTCTATAAAGTTCTTTTTTTCTTATATTTTGATGCACCTCCCGGTCACCCCCCCCAAAAGGGACCACCTTGACATACAAGCACTGGCAATTTGTAACCAAGCAACTTACCTCACAAATTTGGAAAGAAAAAACACTGATTGCAACTCGTCAATTTGTAACTCATTACCTTCTTCTTAAACGAAACTTTTATCATAAAAGAGAAAACTTGACTCTTTTGTCCACATATCTATGCCAAACTAATGCAGTGCCCCTGTCACCAACGATATACTCCCATAATGCTGCCCTACTTAGTATACATGGCAGCAAAAACCGCAACTGTGTAACTTCCTTGTAACATTGTTTGGAAAAGGGTGCAGGAAAAGGTAAATGATGAAGTACCCTGAGAACACAGGGAAGGAAGGACCCATCCAAAGTTTTTATGCAGGTAATCAATTGGCATGCAGCAGCTATTATAAGCACTGCCAATCATGAAATCCCTTATGTGTTACTTGGTCCATCATCATGCAACTCGCAAGTAGCTGAAGATTTTGGTAGCCAAAGATTTTGATAATCAATCGATGATGATTGCATCATTGAACTGAAGAAATTGATGACTTTCTCTCATGGCAACCTAGAAAATTGTCCTTGTTCCAGGCTCCAGCTATATTGATAATGAAAAAAAAACTTTCATAATTCTAAGTTGCAGGTTGTTATGATTATTGAAAACCAATATTCATAATAACAGTAATAAATATTAACACATTTTGTGTGATATGTGATTATTTATGTATAGAAGGTGGATGTGCATTGTGTAGTGTTAATATTATGTGTTGAGTTTCTACATTTTTTTCTTGACAACATTTTTTGTATTGTTTGGTTGAGTGTTCTGTTGTTGTATTCCATAGTACCTTGGCAGATTTGACACTATTTGTATTATATTAAGAAATGTTGAACTTTTGAAATTATATTTTTTCAATGAACAAAACTTTGTGAGGGAAAACGATGGATTTTTTTTCAAAATTCTGGAGTATAATACTTTTCAACACGGAATCTTCAAAATAAGATAATTGTTCAACACTGAAATGTTCAACTTGCCATGGTACTACAGTGATAGGTTTACCAAGTCACATTTCTAAATGTACACTACCATCCAGATGCATTCTTTCAGTAGACAATAAATGACAACTTACTTAACCTGTTTTATGTTAAATTGGAAGTTTTTCCTGTACTGTGCCCTGCCGTCCAGGTTCATATCCACAATCGGTGCTTTTGAGCTAGCCATACAGATGCATATGCTGTGCAACTGGGATAATGCTAAATTGGGACCCTCACCTGAGCTATGGAGAGTCAAGACTCAAGAGTCTGAGCAGGTTCTAATTTGACTTTATAATCTAAACAGTAAGTTTTTAAACTACCCTTCAAAAAAGAAGTACTTATTTACAGTCTTCAATAAGGAGCAACATATCGTTTTGGGTGTTGTCCTCAGTGTCAAGTCTGTGAAATGTACCAGTGTTGTTCAGTTCTTGGATTTGAAGAGAATCTTTGCTTCCAATTCCAACTCATTTAAAATTCTGACCAAAAACTTGGGGTTGGCGTTCTGGCTATTTTTTCAATTTGATTGTACTTCCAGTTCAATTCTGAGAAGGGATTTCCCTAACCCTTCATTTTCAATGTTTTAAAATAATAATTCCAAACCCTATTTGATCAGAAAACCAGGTCCAGCTCCACCTACATTACACACAACCCAACATTGGAAATGTGTTGTAATGTCAATCTTTTACAACTAATTAAAAGTGGCCATATGATTATTTTTTAAAACCCCTACCTGCCATATCTTCAAAAAAGAACTAAATGCTTGCATCGAAAACTGGAACCTGCTTTTTTATTAAAACCAAGGGATGAAAAATTATTTTCATAAAGGTTTGGATTCCATAATGAGAGTGGTTGCACGATGAAGTCCAGGGTACAAGTCCAGCCGGACAGTAATGGGCCGATCCTATTCCAATTCCGGGCAATAGGCTGGACTTGTTCGACCTTCAGTCTGGTTACTGAAATGAGGAGTGGCCCAAAACCCGGATCCAGCCAACAAAGGTACCTACACAAGGGCTTTAACAACCCACGTGACAGGGCTGTTCCATAATTTATTATTCATGAGTTTTTGGGTGCAGACCTAGAGGCTCGTCATCCATGCTTGTAAGAAACTTTGTCCACCTGGGGGCCATTTTGTCTTATGTACAAACTTTTCACCCACATCGACATATGTTGCTTGCATCCTCACCTCCAACCGCTTTATATATGTAAAAAGCTCATCAAATCTGCTCTTCTGCAATTTGTGAAAGGAGGGGAGTCCTTGATTGTTAAAAATGGTGGTCATCTTATCCTCTTCCTTCGTTTGCTAGACACACAAACTTTTCGCCCACATTTTCACTTCCACACGGACACAATCCTAGGACCTCCACTCCCAAATTTTCAGTCCAAATAAAATTTCAAACCTAGCTGATCTTTTGTTCTCGCAAAATGTCTAAAAGTAGATTTCAGTGTGAAAGCAGCTATTAAATGTGCGTCTGAAAGAAAGAGAGAGAGAGAGAGACCCCGCGTTTGTTTGCGCTACGACCCAAGGTTTCGCCGGGTAGCGTCTCTCTTCTTTGCGCTCCTTCGTCCTCTTTGGTTCCTGATCATCTCCTGCGCTTCGAATTCTCTCGGACTCTTGTTTTTTCTGGCCAACTTCCGAGCTCTGGACAGCTCCTGCTTGAACCCATTAGTTCATATTGCACACTTTTGTTTCTACATTCTTTAACTTTTATTCATTCCTGTTCCATTGTATTTATTTTTTCGCTTGTTGGGTTTTGGACTCAGGCAATGAATTTCGGTCGCCGCCTGCAACAACATGGCGTTCCTGTTTTACGTTCTTGAGTTTGCGGTTGTTCTCCGCACAAGTCCAATCTAATCCCTGAGTACCTAATGCTTGCAAAAAGTTACAGTCTTTTTGGGTCGAAATCCGGATTTCTTCACACTTGCGTCAAGTCATTGCGATGATGATGATGATGATGATATTGGTCTCTTTGCATTGCTTTCAATAGTAGCAGTTCTCAAGCTGTCTTCACATTGGCGTCTGTTTAGTTCAATTATCCTTCAGGTCCGCATTTCCTCTGAGAAAACCTCTTGTTTCCCCCTCATTTCTTGGCTCGTCTTGTGAAATCGTTTCCTCCAGCTTTCTCTACTTCCCTGGTGTGCGCCTCTGACACTGTCTTTCTACTGTTTCTCGCCGGTAGTTCCGAACTCGTCACGTAATTTTTCTCTTTCTGATCATAGCAATGATCCATTGCACGCTATCTGATAGTTTCCTACACAAAATCTCGGCAGTAAAATTACAGCGTGGCCAACTGATTTTCCTCTCGTGGTTGAACGATTTCCTCTCACGTCCAAGAATCTCATGCCCCGAAATGTCTTTTTTCCAAACAGGGTAATATAGCGCTCGACGAGTTTTGTTTTCAAATCAGCAACTTGATCGAAGGAAACTCCCAGCTCAGTATAATTGTATCATGTAAGTTTTCATTCAAAACCTTGTCGGTTGATGTTTCCAAGGACTGTTCAACTGCTGATTTGCGTGGTACCATTGGGCAAGTTTGTTTTTCACCTCCTCTACGCGCTTGAGATCCATAGTGGGTAAGTTATTTCAGTTGATAACTTTAAAACCAAAGTCCACTCGATAGAATATTAATTTTGATACACATCAAAGGGTTTTGAACCAAACCATTTTGTAGAAAATTACAATGTGACACCAATATTGGTCCACCCGTTCTCCCTGGTACATTGATCAATTCATTTTTGCCTAAAAACCCCTGAGAAACTTCTTAATTGACGACCTTTGTACAAATAAGCTTGTTGAAGGCTTGAGTAATCACAGAAAGCTTCAAGATAACATGGTAGGTTGCAACTTGGATATGCATTTTACAGAGGAATTTTTATATCTCACAGAGTTTACATTCAGAATTTCAGTTATGGCAACATACTCTGGGACTGCAATTACAACCGAGCTAATTCAAAAGGTAATGTAATTCTCATCTTGCTCTATATACCCAATTTGCAAAACAGTACCAGCCAAAACATCACCCAGAGTCCATGATTCCAACACAGTTTTCATTTACTCCTTTTGCTTATAATCTTTTGACTTTATGCTCACATTTGTGATCAAGTTTGAGCATGTGTCAAATCTTCCAATCCATGTACAAAGCCCAATGATGCAAAAGTTTTGTTTTCTTTGTTCAGTTTAGCTTTGAAGTTTAGATCTGTCTGACAGAACAACAAATCCTGACTTGAAGAAAGCTTGAGCAAATGAGGCACATGCATGTGATGACAGTCAAGTGTACATGGTTGACATCTGTGCAATGTAGAGCACTTATCTTGCAAACTCTAGGAAGCATCAGGCTCTCAGTTTTACTGGCATTGGTCTGTCTCATCTCATGATGCATTTGGATTGATTGATCCAGTGGCTAACTGAAATTTCAAATACACCTTTGTACATTTTCCTTCTGGATGGCCACCATGAACAATCTTCCTCATAGGGAGCTGGAGTGCACATACAAATATTGAACAGAACAATATTTGATGCAGAGATTGAACTGTCTTCCAAACCTAAATTTGTGAAGGAGAACTGTTCAACTATAGGCTCCAGGCATGGAATAAATGAAGCTGATGTTCTTAGTATGCTGGCTCAGGATCACTTGAGTCCTTAAATTGCAAAAGAAGTAGTGGTTTATTGGAAACCTCAGCAGTCTGGGTCAAGAAACTTTGCACCTGAAGATGTTTTTGCTTGTGACTAGTTAGTATTAACCACTATGTGATGCTGCTTGCAAGAAGGGTAGTAGGTCAAGAAACTCCATAACCAAATCTGTCTGTCCTCATCAATGCTTAGTGTTTACTAATCTCATGTTTTGCATGTTGGTTTTCTCAGACAAATTTAGAATTTGTTTTCTGAAGGCAAGTGCAGATGCCTCTGGTGTGTATCTTCTACATGATCCCAACAAAAAGAGATGATAATGGGTTTTGATGTGGGATTGCAGTATCTGGATGAGAACAAGCAACTCATACTTGCAATTCTTGACAACCAAAATTTGGGGAAACTCAATGAGTGTGCATCGTATGTCATCCATTTTTTTCCCACTTCCATTCAATACTATTTCCTTTTTTCCTCATTTTTTCTGAGAATAATTCTCAATTTCTGTTTAGTTTATGATGTGCCAGGGTAGACTGGCCACAGAAGCAAGAGCCAATTCTTACATGCAATGTTCAGAAGTTGAGATGTTGGTAGCTGTGGAGACATGCTTTCTGCAACCCTATTATTAAAATTTAAAGTTACAGGAGAATGTGTGGAATTGGAAATGTTGTACATTCCTCTGGCAAAATCATATCATGTTCTGGCAATGGGAGATTTGGAAGTGCCATGTGACCAACTCAGGAATTCTGTAAAAGTAGCCTGAATGTTCCAAGTGCAGGTATCAAGCAAAGCTACAGCAAAATCTGATGTACTTAGCTGCCATAGCAGATGCACAGCCTCAGGCACCTTCTGCACAGGTACATACTTCTTTCTTCCCTTCATTTTGGTACAGAATATTCAAATCTTCTTCAACAATTTATAGATTTTGGTGTCCAATTGCATTGAATAACCTGTGTGACAAATGACCTTTCCTTGTTATCTCATTGTTTTGTGGGAAAGGTGAATCCATTGTGGATGGATATTGGTAGGCAGGCACAAAATTTCTTTTGCACGGTTAATTTTGTTCTGTGGTTGTGGCACTGAACCCAACTATGGTGGCATTTTGTTCAGATGGGGCCAGGTCTGATAATGCAGCCAGGACAAGGCTATATGACCCCACAGTCATATGTCTCCATTGCTCCTCGAGGCGCAGTTCATTTCAACATGTCACCATTACCAGCCCCAGCTCATGAATCCTTCTTAGGACAGCAAGGGTTTGTGTCAGGACAAGAGGCAATGGAGTTGAGGAAAATCCACTTAATGACAAATGAGCCTTTCATGGCAGGTGGCAATGGCCCAAATCTGTCTGGAGGGTTTGCTGAGTATGGGCAACATGTGAATGTTGAGGGTGCCTCCGGGAATGGGCAGAGTGGATCAGGTCTTCAGGGCTCTGAGATTCAGCCAAGTGAATCAGGAAGCAGACAGTTGCAGCAGGATATTTCAGTATCAAGTAGTGATGCTGGGGTCCAGACTGGATCCATAGTTGGAGATGGGGGTCAGACTGCAGATGAACTGGAGCCATCTTATCTTAAAGCCTCAGATGATGAGGGTAGCTAAGAATCTCATCTCTCTCTACCTAAGCTTCCTTTCTATTGTTGATGCAAGCATTCAGGGCAGACTCAATGATCAAGGCTAAATATCTTTATTAGGTTACTCTCTCTTGCTGTCAGAGGGGATTGGAGAGCTTACAGCTTCTTATGTCTTTTACTTCTTCGCTTCCTGATTCTCTGGCAGATTTAGTGGGTAGTCCACTGCAGAATCTGTTCTCTCTAGTTTCTTCTCTGTACAATGTGAATCATTTGATTATCACCTCTGCTAGATCCTTGTACAACTTCTGATGAACAATTTCACAGTTTCCAAGTCAACTCTTGATCTCATGTTTGGGATCACCTTTTGCTTTAGATGAATACAGATTGTAGGACTGCAGTTGTTTTCAAGAAGTCATGTATCTCTGAAAGTCACAAATGACAGGAAAAAGTCAGCAGCGGTTTCTATCATTCCTGGCATCCCTTGGACAGATGATTGTTGCTGTATAGAAGCAATAGTATTGGCTACCTGCTGGGCCATGTTCCAAGCTTGGTTCTATGGTTAATATGTACTATCTGAAGGTTTCCTGGACCTCAGTTTGACAATCTAAACTGCATCAAAAAAGTCGGTTGCACTATGCACAAACTTCCAGAAGATATACAATCAGACCATTCATTTGAATTGTGGGAATTTTCCTGCAGAAAAGTTTGATGCCGAAAGTGTAATGACCATCAGGTTCACTGTCTTTTAATTGTCAACAAACAAAATTGCCCATAGAGAAAGACTCCAATTGCAGGTGCTCAACCTAATGTATTGTGGAGATTACACATAGAATTTCTGCATTTGTTATTTGTTAGGATACTTGGTTACATTTCTTCAGCTAGTGACATAAAACTTTGTGTGCCAAGTAATGTGAAGTTTTTTTAAATACATGATTGGGCATTCCTATCACATAGTTGATACATATGCATTTGGTTTGTTATGGTCTTTTACCTCATTTTGTGTCATTGACCCAACCAAGTGATGACCAGAAGTGACAAATACTAACCAACAGTGGTGTACGCACTATGGGGTGGATTATACATTATACCATAGTGCAGGGGCAACTTCAGCACACAGCTGTTGAATAATTAATTAATTTTAAAGATTTCCTGTTGGAGAATAGAATATTCTCGAATATTTCAAAAGATTCTTTATTTTCCACCCAAAAAATTTGAGTAAAATACTTTTTTGAACAGTTCAACATTTCCACAAACAATATAATTATTGTTGATGCTGTCAAGGTACTATGGTAATCATATGATTTATCATTGCTTTCAACTCTTCCCTATATGATGATGGTTATGAGCTCAGTTTGCACCTATTTCCTTGGAACTTAAGTTGTCTTCATGTTTCACTGTTTTACTCCATTTTGTTGTAAATGGAATCCACTACTTTATCTTGTTTTACCCTGTTTACTTGTGATAATATTAAATGTTAATTCACTAAGAAATATTGAACATAAAGATGAAATTTCAGTGTGGATTGAATTTTGTGGCTTAGATTGGGATATACAGCAAAATCAGTTCACATTAATCTGACATATACTAACAATATGTACATGGTATTGCAGTCTTGTTTCATGTAAACTTGTTGAACATGACATGTTAATGAATGTGAGTATACAGACTTGTAAGTTCATCAAACATCAAACAAATGGTATCAGTAGCAAGTGTTGAATGTGATATATGTGTTTGTGATGTGGGTATTCCCCATATTGGCTTGATGAGTAATGCAAATTTGTAAACCTACTTAGTGATGCATGTTCCCAAATGCCAGTATTGAATAATACGGCATTTTAAAATTAGCACTCTTTTAATGAAGGCCAATGATTTCCAAGTTGTCAATCAGGGTATTGCACAATTTTCAGTTTATGCACATTGAATTATATGTGCTGTATACAAATGTTGAAGTTTTCAAAGTTTCTATTAATGTGAATATTATATGTATTAAATGATATATTGCAATATTTGTAGTTAACAGTACATGGCAAGTTTCAAATACTTCATGAAAGGCTTGAAAGGGTCTTACAACCTATCTAAATAGTAAAAAACTAGTTTAAAAAATGCTACCAAACTAAAATCAGAGTGCAAATGTGGCAAAAGAAATTCCGAAGAAACTTTTTTTTTCCTGAAATTTTGCAACTCTTTTTCAGAAAAAGAGAATATTGTGACAAAATACTCCCATTTTTCACATTTTGCCAAAATTTCACACACAAAAGAAAAAATGCTGGTTCCAACCAGTCTTCAAGAGTGATGAAGAACGTTTAATGCATTTAACACAACTCACTTTATCATTACGTCAGTATATGCATTCTTACCAATATGGTTAATTTTACATTCATAATGTGACCATCATTCGTGCAATATCTCATTATGTTTATGTGGGTATTTGAAATGATGATCTCAAATTTCTCCATGATTTTCATTTTCTTATAATCATTACACACAAACTATATTCTAAAAGTATGTGAATTCTTAATTGTAAAGACGTATTAAAAAATATTGTAAAAACGTTTGTCATAAAGAATGTTTTAAGGTTGGAAATGGAGGCATTGTACAGTACAACACGCCAATACTGAAGAGATGGTCAAGACAATTGTTAACAGTTTTAAATGTTTTGACGATATTGTTGTGCAGTCATGAAATTTCTTGTTCAATGAGTTTGACATTATTAAAGTACAGCCTAATGGAAAGCCACTGACATAGGGCCTAATTTTTTTGCTACATGAACAGGCCCCCTCCATGGGAGAACTATAACTATGTTGAAAATATGTAATGAATCAATGTTAAGAACTTTGAAAACATGTTCGCAGGCAAAAAATGAAAATGTCACTTTGTGGGGAATGATATCTCTCATAATTCAACGTTTGGTCAATGCTTGACAGGTAGAACACAATTGTGACCATGGGTAACTAAAAAAATGATAGAAGATGTTGTGATCACAACCATCCAATGGAAAGATGTCCTTAGTCAGGGGCACAAAGTACGATGATAAGTGCATGAAAACCACATATCTATAATTTGCTACTAAGAAAACATATTTGTTTTTATAAAAAACCTTTATAGCCAGAATACGCAATCCAAACAAGGTTAGTTGTACTGTCATAGCGTGTCCATCCTTCATGCATGGTGACTGATGTTGAATTTAGACAAAATTAATGCAACTATTCTCTTTTCCAGGCTCTGGCCAAAGAAAGCGTGATCAACTAAAGAAGTTTATTGCAGGTGTCAGTCATGTGAAGGTATTATGGAACATTATGATTGTCCATCATATTTGTATAAAATGTTAGGGTTTCCACACAAATTTTATATCAACAACATATATAAATGTTTTATGGAATGAGGTCAGATATTTGAATCAACAATTTAAAATTATATAACATATTACATTTTTTAATAATCTTGAAATACATAATTCCCATGTGCAAAATATCATATTTTGGAATTCAAGACACGGCTAATCTTAATAAGCAATTTATGGTTAATGTTCTGAATATTCTATTTTGCATGCCACTGACTAGTCACTAAAGGATGTTGGTGCTAATGATTTAGGACGTCTCCTTAATACAATTATCATAGCAATAATGGGCCCAATAATTCTACCATTATCCATACCAACAGACTAATGTAGGTGCAAATGATTTGCTACATATTCAGATCATCACCACCTAACTCAGCGTGTCCATAGTTCATAGCTGCTATGTGTATGTTGGGCCCATTATTATCACAATGTGTGAATACGTCTACACTGTACAATATGCAAGGTAGAGTACATATTCAAAATGATTACCATCAATGTACATTAATCAATGACATGTCACATGTTACAATGTCCACACTTTAAAACATAAAACATCATTTGAATTCAGAAATATGACTCATAATGAAAAGTGATCCAATGTAGAATTTGCCTCTTTCCACACTTCAATCATTTTATATGGTTTAATTGAATTATTTTTTGTAGTACCCACATTTTATGTACAATACCTATAACATCACATATTATTTTATACTAGAATTGTAAATCATTTTGAATGGTACAACAAAATCTTCTATAGTCATGAAAATGTCATTGTGGTAAGAATCAAAACATGCAATAGCTTCATTATGCGAGAAACCTCGAATATGGTATATGACAAAGTTGTAGTACTTGTATTTAATTGACAAACCTTCATTGTAATCAAATATTGTTCCTACATTTCCCTTATATATCAATTCATTACTAATTATTAAGCATTGGTACATATAATTTGCCTTCAAAATGAAATGCAAATGCCAAAAAAACGTGATATTGCATATATTGCAAAAATCTGCCTTTATTCGTTACCAAAAGTCTTGGTTTCCAAATTTTAAAATGTTGGGAAAAGTCAAGTTTGGAAAAAGAAATCACATTTTATCGTGCTTATCTAACTTAACATCTTATTTCACATGTGTAGCTATGGGATAAGTAGCTTGAGAGTTTATCTACACCATGGCCATTGCAAAATTTTGAAAATGAATTTCATTTCTTTTCATAACAAACAACTCATCACATTATGACTAATGACTATGCCCTTTTATGGCAGGTTCAAACTTCAAACTAAACTTCCATTAATGGAGATCTAGAACTCCCCATCTATATGCATGCACTTCCATGGAAAATGTTCATTCACTACACGCACGCATAATATTCCAATGTCACTCACACATTGAGTTAAGTTTGAACTAAAATTTTATACTTAAATCCTACACCAATGCATAATCTCTAGCTTACGTATAGAGCCAACAAACATGATGGTGGGTGTACCATTAGTGTGCAAAATATTTGTGAGAATTCCTCCATATGGTTCAAAATCTTGCCTCAACAAATGAAAAACATAATCAAGAAATAGATACCTACAACCAAACAAAAGTAGAATCAATTGAAAAAAACATAAGAACTTACTAATCATGTACCTATTTTAGAATGGTACTAAACAAGCCTCCTGGTTTCTTTTGTTTTCTACATATGTATTAGTTATTTCCCATCATTAAAAAATTGGGCCATGTGAAGATTTTAGTGTGGGATTTTGAGGTACCTTGAATGGATACAACAAAGTTTTGATTAGCCTCAATGTTAAGATCGATTTCTAGAAAGAATTCCCATCCTTATGTAAAATGACATGCAATCATATTTGTTCAACAATAAACTAATACAACTATATGTTGGCTTAAATAATATTGACATGTTACTATGTGAATTGGTTGATTTCTATTGTTAGCTATTTATTGCACATTTAATAATGTTGAAATTTGTTTCTCCTTTACACTCTTCTGAACATGGATTCATTGTTGCATAGCCAAGTTGCACTTTGCAAGTTTAAATTGTTAGAGAAAAATACAAGTATTACCAAAAGAAATGTAAAATTGTAAATCACTTCCCATTCATTTAAAAATATGTGAATCTGTAGAAAATGTACATGTTGTGTTGAAAATGTCAGCTATTGATTCTAATCAATGATTAGTCAGTCTACCATGAAGTTGTTAATAATGATTTACTAGAATTTTGTTACATGAATTAGAATTTTGATGACATTTTTTTATCATATTGTAATGACCATTTGTTAATTAGTTATAATATTGCGACTAGTGGTGTGACCTAAACTTGTGTCTATCTTTCTTTTTGTTGTGTGAACAAGGATCAGATTAAGGTGGGATGAATATATACTTAAAGGATGGAGTCTTGCATAGATTTGGATTGGCAAAAAGTGCCAAAAGACAAGATGGTCAATCATCATGGAACTTGAAAGGAGTTGCAAGACTTATGTTTCTTTTTTTTTTGTTTTTGATGTTGTTTGTTGTTTATAGGTTATGGATTTCAATTTTGCATTTTTCATTGTTTAAGCAGCATTTGGCATTGATTGATTAAAGTTTTGTGTTCCTTTTGGATGTTATGCTTTTGGGGGAGCACATATGTGTAATATAAGGAAGAGCTTGTGTGGCAAAGAAGCTAAGTTTCGAGTCATGCATTTGTTTTAATGGAATATAACATTTTTGGCTTGGTTGTTTTGAGGTTTTTTGAAGGGTTTGATTTCCAATTCTTTGTGTGATAGATGAATGTTCAAACATCTACAAGACTTTATGGTAGAACTTTTTGTATCTCCACTGTGCCATAACTTTCAAAAGGTAGTGAAGCTAGATGCATAGAATAGGGTCCAAGTAAGGAAAATAATGATGATCTAAAGGGGTTTCAAGAGTGACCTTTATTGCAATGTCTTGAATGTGTAGAGTGAAATGTTGGGTTCTCAAGGATATTGGGGGATTTGTTTGAATGGGAAGGAGTACCCACATTTGTGGGAGCTTTAAAGGGGACTACCTTCTACTAGGATAGCCTTGGTTTATTAGGAAAAACTAGAAAGAAGGAATTTGGGCTTTCAATTCCTTTTGTGCAACTTCTTGGGACAGACTTGTGGGAAGGGAATCAAGCTTATAATTTGTTGAAAGAGATGGGTGGGTGTATTGCCAGAAAACGGTCAATGGGCTCATGAAAAGAAGTTGGAAGGATCTAATTCCTTATGGTTCATAGATTTTATTATAGGTCTTACAATTTATACTGCAAGTTGTAGGGAGGATTGATATGCAACAATAGTTCCATTGTCTTTTCTTGTGAATTCTCATAGTTGTTTGTTTGTTTATGTTCTTAATACATTAAGTTCAGATTCCATTTGCCTTTTCTTTTTTGTGATAATAGATTTGTTAGATATTAAATAAAATGATCACCAACATAATCTATATAAGAAATGATTCCTTCTTTTTTTTTTACTTAATTCATCTAAATACATTTACTTTCATATATTTTAACATGTTATTAAAGTAGGATTAATATAGGACTGGTACATATACCAACTAGATCTATTAAATTATGTTTCAAACATTGTAATGGTAATAGTGTTTTAATAGCAACATTAGTCAATATGGCATTCCATAATGCAAACGACATGTTTGTATCTTAAAATTTCAAGCTAGGAAACTTTTTAATTACACCACATGGAAGTTTCATATTTTTAGTTTGTTACAAAAATACAGTTTGAATGATTTGGTTGAGCTCGATGTTAAAGGTGATTTCAAAGTGAAGGAACAAGAATTTGATGTTGATTATGAGCAAAAAAGAAAAGAGCCCTTGCAATCATTTGCCTATCTTTAAGATATGAAATCATGCCACATATTGTTGGGATCACAAATCCAACAATAATGCAATAGACTATGCAAAATATGTTTAAACAAATATTAGAGTTAAACATTTTTGCTTTAGGACTAGACTTGCCACTTTCCAATCAAAGGAAGGTGATTCTATGATGAATTTTTTCCAGTGGTCAAATGACATTACTAGTCAATTAGTTAACATTGAGAAAATTGTCGTTGAAAAGGATTCAGGCGAATATACTTTCTTCTATATCTTCTAGAGAGCATGGAATCTTTGTCAAATGCCTTAATATATCACTTCGAACTTCCTACTTTAAATGATCTAACAAGAATTCTTTTGCATGATGAAACAAAGGAGGAACTTAAGAAGAATAACCAAATTCAAGGTTAAGCACCAACAAGACAAAAACATGTGCAAAAGACATGCTACCAAATGTGAAAGCAATTGCAATATTTGTAGAAATCTAATTATTAGATGTGCAATTATTTTAAGTTTTCTAATGAGATCAAACAACATAACAATGAACACGAATGCTTCAAAAACAAAGTTAATGTTGAAGTGAAAAACGTTTTGTAACTAAAACTAATATTTATAACCAAATCTGGTAGAGTTTTAGCTGGATTAATGTAATAGAAATTGGATTTGGGTAACCAAAATCGAATTTATGGAACCAAAACCAAATTGGTGTAACTAAAACCAGATTTATAAAACCGAAACCAAATTTCGAGATGTTTATTTTTAGAACCAAAAATCTAGAAATGATTAGTTGCACTAGTAGTTAAGATTTTTAAAAATAGGGTTTGGAAGTATATATCTAGGGAGATTTTTAGTCTTTTTCTCTCTTGTGAAAAAGAAGGATATTTTTTCAAGCCTACTTATGGAGAAAGTTAAAACCTTTTGAATTTTTTACCTTCTTTTTGAATGAATAAATGTTTTTTGCCAAATTGGTATTTCTCCACAAGGTTTTATATTTTCTAATATGTTCATTCAATGTGTGTGTTTTTCCATGGTTATCTTATTGTTGTCACATGAGTTTTAAGTTTGTGTTTTGATATTTAAAGTGGTTATAGGTCACTTCAAATCCAATAATGTGATTCCCCTATCGAAAACTATAGTACTTCAAAAATCTATTTGATTTATCGATAGTTGAATTTTGGGTGGTTTTAAAAATCACCCCCCTTGGACAAGAATTTATTAAATTTCTATTTCACTTACAAACACGATTATTTATTGAGTGGCCTTAACATTTAGCAACCATACTGCAAGTATAGAACCATAATACCTAGTTTCATAACTTTAAGTTTGGCATAAGGATAAAGTTATTTGATTTTATTCAGCATTAGCCTTTTTGGCTTGATCTCACAAAGATAATTGTTTTTTATTTTTCACTAAATGTTTTTGTTGTTTATTTTCCATTAAGTATTTTTTTTTAAGCACAATAAAAGAAAAATATATAAAACTATCTACCATCTTTGTTTGGGTGTATTACGTTAACTGTTATGACATTTGAAGTATGTGAAAGAAGTTGGATGAGGTTTTGCAAGAAAGTGCAAAAAATGGTTGGCCAATTAGAAATTTGGATCTATCCAAAGTGGACAACAACATTGTCACTACGTTTCATAACAATGACACACTAAAAACAACAACGGAAAAAAAATAAAAAATAAAAAAAAAAATGAACACCAAAACAATTCAACTACCAAAATTGATGGGGGAGCCTCTTCCAAAGCTAATGCCCATTACGTTACAACAAGGAGTCGTTTAGGAACCCATTTAGGATCCCATCAAAAATCTAACTTTTTGGTACCATGAAGGAATGCTACCTAGTTCAATCACTCTAGAGACCAATTTGAGTAAAATCCAAGAGCACTTGGAAAAGTTAGGCACCTTCAAGAGAAAGGTACTTTGAATGATAACTGTAGTGGTTGTTTGTCAAAAACAAGTCTCACGGGCAACGATGAGCTTCACCCAGAAAATTCAATAACTTTTGTTTTCAATGTGGAAGTTTGCCCTCATGTGTGTTCATTATGTCATGGGTTTGGGCATTTGTTAGCCAGTTCTCCCTGTAGATCTAATCAAGTTGAAGTTTAGGCATTTTTTTCAAACACACCTTCTCTAGGAAATCCTCCTATAACTATAGTCCTTAGTTACCCAAATATTGTACCAAGAAATTCCAGTTCACACCCAGGTATTGGGGGAAATAAGGGAGAATTTCCAAGATTTTCAAAACCCACATGAATTTTTTTTCCTTCCCCAAAGGTCTATGGCTCTTTTATAGCATTGGCTTCCATGCAACCTTACTGACCCATGATGGGACAACCTTATCAAGGGGGAAGGCCAATTGTACCACTAGGATGGGGTTGGCCAGGTATGATGCCAAGACATAATGTGGTTATGCACGTAATGACCATGGTAGGAGTTGGCAATGGAGGCCCACCACATGTAGGTGACAAATCTCCTAAACTTTCCAACAAAGGACAACCCAACAAATCCACTCATTCAACCAGGGCACATGAGTGAAGGCCGCAAGGACTTTCTAATCTAAAAAGGGCAAGAATGGGCATTGGATCAGCAAGGGTGGAGGAAAACCTCCAAGGCGACCAACTAAAGCAACGACCACACCTACATGGGGACCTTGGATAGGCCTACCGTGGATGACATGGTACCTTCCTTGGTATCCAATGACACCTAATCTACTTCCAATAGCACCTACCAACTGAAAATCACTTCTTTACCCCATTTATAGTGCAGGAACCGACCCTGATGTTCATGTCCGGGTGTTCCGAAACAATCCAAACCAATGGGGAAAGGAATGATCCCAACATAATGAACTTCTTTTGTTTCACCTTGAGGGATGCAATTTTAGAATGGGGGGAGAATTTCATGCAATCTCACCTTGAATGCACATTTGCTAAATTGGAGGTAGTTTTTTGCAAACATTATCAAAAAGTGCAAACATATGAACAGGGTTATATGGCTTTGAGAGTCATCAAACAAGCAATGGATGGAAAAGTGGAGGTATATTATGAACATATATTAAAACCAACAAATTACTTACACCATAAAGTGGACAATAGTTTGTTTACGACATTTTTCCGAGTTGGATTGGTCCCTATTTGTGGGTAGCCACTATAGGGATGATACGAAATACTTTTTTTTCCATAAAAAAATTACAGTGACATGCAAAGAGAACTTGGGTGATGCCAATGAATACTGGAAATTACTGGAACCTCCACCAAAGCCAAAAAAAACCATAAATCCCAAAAAAAAGTGAACTAGTATGTGGTCAGTGCAAAAAATTAGGTCATACCAAAAAACATTGCCACTGGAACCTAGAAAACCCAAACAACTAGTTGAAGGAGAAAAAGGAGGTATAGGTGAATGAAGTGTTTACTCAATCAAAAAAATTAAAAATCTTTATAAAGGAAACTAGAATAACAAAACTGATACTACTACCACTCAGTACTTTTGTTTTATTTGTGGTGGTCTCAATCATAAGATTTTTGACTACCCACACCAACAAGCAACCTTGGAAATGTTCAAAAATAAGAAAACAAACTTTGAATATAAAAAAAAAGAATGTCACAATTAATGTGGTGTTGGCCATAACTACCAAAAGTCAAGTCTTTGAAGTTGATGCATTCAAGGAAAAGGAGATGAAATGAAACAAGACTGCGGCAAACTAACAAGAAGAATAACAATTTCAAAAATCACTTGAAGATGTTATCGAACAACTACAGAAGGAGGAACCACCATTACAATTCCCAACACCAAAGAACGATGAGATATTGCTCGCAAGATTAAACAAACACCAAGAGATGAAGGATGCCATACTAGTCAATCTTGGTTGAAAAATCAAAACCAACGCATTGAGAATCACAAAGGAATTAGTTTTGGTTTAGTAGGCTATTGGAGATTAGTTATTCGAAAGCAAACATATGTTGACCCTCGGGCAATTGTTTCAACTTACACCAAACTTAAAGCAATATGTTTTTTCTAAATTCTTTTCGAAACAAAAATCAATTCCCACTTTACCACTAATTATGGCAACGACTTTAATTGCCATTGATCTTCACATGGCAGTTATCCATGTACATATTGGGCAAAATTTGGTGGATGATGTGTTACTAGGTGAAGGTTCTAGAGCCAACATTATCATCAAGGATCTAAGGAAACAGTTGGGGTTGCCTTTCCCCAAGCTCGTTCCTTATATGCTATGAATGGTGGATCAAAGTTTGACGAAACCAGTTGGAATTATTCAGAATTTTAAAAATACATATACATGGAATTCCATACATTGCCACTTGCACTGTGATGTGGAACAATGTATTGGATGGCAATTATTCCATGCTCCTTGGCTAACCTTAGCTTAGGAATGCCAAGGTGATTCATGATTGGGGGAATAATGTGATCACAATAGAAGGCAATGGAGCACTCCGAATGATTTTGATAGTTAAACACCTAGATGTTAACACCAAGTGACCAGAAGTCCTTCTTTGCTATGATTTTGCCAATGGCATCACAGATGAAGAGGAAGAAATTTTCCTCTAGGCAAAACCGAAACTGTTCACCATTGGAACAATTACCCTACTAGAACCAGGCACATTTGTGTCCTATGTTGCTTTAAAAACTAATTCGAAGAAACTAAAGTTTGATTTCCTTTATACATCGAGGGAAATTCCAGTAGATGAAGTCTTCACACACTTAAAGGTGCAAGATTTGAAGATTACAAGGTGGACATTATGAGAACATGTCCAAATTTGAGATTTGAATATGGGCGTTACTACTAAACCGCAGCTAATGACGCTCAACATTGATCTAGACCTTTTGATAACTACAAAAGCAAAATCTTTGCTCTAAGAATACAAGGATGTCTTCGCATGGTCCCACAAGGATCTCAAAGGAATACCTCCTTATATTGCTCAACACTGGATTGAATTAAATATAACAACACCGCTTTCCCATTAGAACCGATATCAGATGAATCCCAATTATGTAGATGTGGTCAAACTGGATTTGGACAAACTTTTGACTACAAGTTTCATGGTTTCAGTGGAAGAAACAACTTGGCTTTCGCCCATTGTGGTGGTCCCAAAGAAAAATGGAAAGTTGTGCATTTGCATCAATTTCAGGAAATTAAATGCAATTGCAAAAAAAGATCCATATTGTCTGCCATTTACGGAGGAGGTTCTGGATATGGTAGCTAAACACAAAGTATGCTCATTTTTGGACAGATTTTTCAATTATCATTAGATTGTCATGACGTGTACTATCATGACATACGGTGTCATAAAGGTGTAAATCCATAATAATGTCGCAACCCTACTTTGAGAAAATGTGAGGATGAAACTCACACTCCCAAAGTTGGGACTTGGGAGTCCTCCGGGACTCTCGAAATTTCAGAATTCAATTGCAGGGGTCAAAACACCTCTCATTGAGGTGTTTTTTATATCATTGGAAAGTTATCAAAGTGCAAATGTTGAAAATGACCTCGCATGGGCCATTTGGACATCTATAGCACAAGTTATGGCAAAAAGAAAGGCCAAGAGTCAAACTAACAGTTTAACTCCCGACCACTAAAAGTGAGGAATTGACTCGACCATGGTGTGTGTAGGTGAAGTGCAATACACCATTGAAAAGCTCTTAAGGAGGGCTACAAGTTTACTTTAAACCTCATCCCAGTCAAAGGTCTGAGCAAAGAATTATGACCTTGCAAAGTCCTAAAAGTCTAAACCGGGACAATTTCGGGACTCCTCTTTAGGAGTCCCGGGACAAAAGGTCATTCGGATGTGGGTGCAGCAGAGAGGCACAAAGTATACTATATGGGGGAAGGTGGTGGCTTCCCCCATATTCGGGCCGTGGTGAATCATGTGAGTCCAGAGTTACCTGTGGTTTTGTCCTAACACCAAATGACGCACCCCCAAGTCCTTTGTTGAACCCACTCAAGGGTCCAACTATGTAAAGTTGTGGAAAGTTGTGACTTGAGGGGCGCTCCCGACTTCCAGCATTAAAAGGGGGTAGAGGGAGCACGCTAGAAGTTCCGGGATTAGACTAGGAAGATGGATTAGATTATCAAGCTTGAATCTACATCCAAAACCAACCACAAGAGGGTTAGTTAGCATTCGGGAACACCCTTGGGCGTTGGGACAAGCCACGGGCACTTTGACACACAAGACTCACCACGGCCCGGACTCGGGGGAACCATATAGTATACTCTGCAGCTCTCCACCGAGGCTACATCCAAATGGCTCTTTTTCCCGGGACTCCCAAATTGGAGTCCCGGAACTTTGGACGCTCATAGCTCCTCGCCCTGAACTCGGATCGGGACGAGGTCAAAACCAAAGTTGTAGTTCTCGTCAAGAGCTTTTCAACGCCATGTTGCACTTCTTGAGGCGACGTCGGGAAGAGGTCGATTCTCGACTTTTAGTGGTCGGGAGTCAAACTGGCAGTTTGACTCCCGGCCCTTCTTTTGCCCATAACTTGGGTTGCAGATGTCCAAATGGCCAATGCGAGGCCATTTTGGGCATCTACGATTCAAGAACTTTCCATTAATATAAAACACGCACCAAGGCGAGGAGATTTGACCTCTCAAATTGTCTTCTAAGTTTTTGGGAGTCCTGGAGGACTCCATTTTCCCACTTTTGGGAGTGTGAGTTGTATTTTCACACTTAGCCCCAAAATGGGGTTGCGACACCAAGGGTGTTCCATAAAGTGAACTAACCAACTTGTTGGTTGGTTTAGTACAGGTTCGAGTAAGTAAGTAAAGCTTGTCACTCTTTTTAGTCCCATCTCAAAGCTTCAGCACGCCCCTCTACCCCTTCTAATGCTGAAAGCTGGGAGCGTGCCTCGAATTCCTCACAATTCCGCTGTTGAATAACTTAGACCCAACTTGGGTCTAACTAGGAACTTGGGAGTGCGTCAAGTAAATTTTACTAAACAAAAAGATTAAAACCAATCAAAGGTAGCAATTAATCAACCAAAAAGATAAGCACGCACATATATATACAATGCACAAAAGGAGGCTTAGATGAAATTCTCATGTACCCCCCCCCCTAAACTTGAACCGAGAAAAGCATGGCATGGTCTGAGTAAAAATCAAGGTGTTGCAAGAGAACATGATGAACAATATCAAATGCCAACAGGAATTTGAGTGAGCTTCGGCTAGAAGTAGAAAAGATGGTATCCACCATTATAATTATCGCAAAATAACATTTTATCAACATCGTTTGTCCTCTAACATACTTGACATGGATAATCAAGTGGAGGAATCCAAGTTGACGTGATGATGGTAGGATTTAAGTTCGGTAGGTGGCAAGGCACACAATTTTTGGAATGATCCCAAATTGTGCGTTCGTCAATTCTTTGCAACTCCAATACACTTAAAGGTCTGATTGCCTTAATCCTCAAGATAATATGACCGGAAGAAATGTCTAGAGCATCATTAAGTTGTCGCTAGAGATACACAAAATCACCAACATCAAATTGTTTCACCTTAGGTTTGTAATTGCCATCTTGTGTGTGCATACCATAAGGTGTCTCAATGATGTGCAATGGACAAGTTCTTCATGGCCATGGGCATAACCCTCCTGAATAGAGCAACCTTCTCTGTGATGACCCTAACCCAAGTGGCTGGGGAGTCCAAGTCCACAACTTAGTCCATTTGAACAACAATGGAAGAGGGTCGAATGGGATGTCTCCCAAAAAGTAGAAAGTAAGGAGAGAAATGAGACAAAGAGGTGTGTTTGGACATCCTGTAACCCATGACAATGTAAGGTACGGCCAGGTCCCAATCCTCTTTGTTTTTACTTAGGCAAATCTTTTACAATCCTTTCTTACATGTTTGAAGCATCCTTTTTACAAGGCCATTAGCTTGGGGATGATCCTTTGAAGTGCAACGATGGTCAATGAAAGCATGATCAAATAGGTCTTAGAATTCTCCTCTGAATTTTGATCCTTGATCAATAAAGCACTCGACACAAGCCCCGAACCTACTTAAAACCTATTGTAAGAAAACATGGTTAGTTTTATGTGATGACTTGTTTGATAACACAACGAGCCCGACCCACTTTTGAAAATGTTCAATCATAATCATGATGTAGACATTACCTTTGGAGGTCTATGGTAACTTTCCAACTAAATCACATGACCAACGATAAAACATGCCCTGAATAGGGAGTGGAGAAAATGTGAGTTGTGGAAAGGAAAAGGAAGTTCTCACTCTATCACATTGTTCACACCTAGCAATGACATTTCGAACTTGAACATACATACTTCTCCAATGGTAATGAGGAGCGAAAAGGCTATAAGTATGTTTAACTACAAAGTGTCCAAGCTCCGAATGTACCTTCTGAATTAGACCAGGTTGTTCATGTGGTGGAGGAACCACTTTAGTGCCTTGTGGTAAACATCGAACAAGGTGATTGTCATTCCATGAGTAACGTTTGGATCGCTATTGTATGCGATCCCGATGACTTGATGTAACTTGGGAAGTGTATTCCCCATGTTGAAGAATTTTCAGAATGTCCAAGTCTTCCCATATATCCACAATGGGATGTTCAACTAGGTTACATTATACACTACTAGAAATTTTGGATTTTGCAACTGTCGCATGTAATTAAAATTCAGTTGCATGCGACACATGCAACTGCAAATTTGTGTAGTTGCATGTGATAATATGTATGTAACATGTATATACGGTGTTAGTATACATGTTCATACATACATACCAATCTAATGTAGTTGCACCTTATGTGCAACTTTCCTTGCAACTACATACAACTAATGAAAATATGACACATGTTTAAAAATTAAACAACTAGCTTGTGGACACTTGTCATTATTTAATTTTTTTTGTTTTCAAAATAAAAAATTCTTTGGATTAATCTTAATCATTAAAGTTTTTGCCACTAAAATGATGACACGTGGCACACCATGGAACGTTCATTAACCATTTGACACGTGTTCAATATTTTAACACCAATTATATGGTGACACATGGCAATCAAGGTCCACTTATTTTTAAAATTTTAAATATTAATTAATGAAATTTAAATCATTTAATTTATGACTAATAAGATGTTGACATGTGGTGCTTAGGTAGGTAGATAATAATTAAACCCTATTAAGTAAGTAGGTTTATTTAGGTATGTAAGTAGATTGAAAAATAGCTAGGTTTAGGTTATATAAATAGGTTTAGAATAATCCGATTTTATTTTCAAGTTTGACCATTTCATAAAAGTCAAGTTTTTTTCAGTCACTCATGCCCAATGGCGCTTGGTATTTGGTTTCAATATGACTATTGCTCCTAGTTATATACTGAGCCAAACAGAATTGGAAGCCAAAGGATATGGGTTAAAACATTCCATTGCAAACCTCATGGACCAACCTAGTTGCACATTAGATGTAACTACTATATTAAAGTATAACAGCCAAGGGACGGCTCTGTTGCTTTTGGTGTCCAAACAAAACTTGAAGCCCTCCTCTTGGCGCATCTAACACACTAAAAATCGTTGAAAACAGATTAGAAATGAGAAAGTTATGGCCCCCCCAAGTAAAGGGGGTCAGAAAACTCAAATTGTTTTTTATTAAGGCCAGTTTTTAAACACCTAGAAAGTTCATTTTATGTTGGTTTTTTGCTATTATAGTGCAAATGTGATTTGTAGGAATTCAGATGGCGCTCCTACAACACTTTAAATCGTTTAAAATGAATAAGAAATAAGAAAGTTATGAGCTTTGAAAGTAGGAGGGGTCCTAACAAAAAAAACAAAAAAAAAACGTTTTATAACTTGGAAAACTTATTTTTCTTATTTTTCTTCTCGTTAGTTTTTCATTACTCCTTTTCTTTCACTTCAAAGGTGATTATAGGATATTTAGTAATTATGATTACTTAATGAAAATATGATTTTGATATTATTATCTAGTTTAAATTAATAATTGCTTAGGACGTTTGTATACTTGTAGGTTAATT
>Ga0116227_10000990_pt1 | contig 60764 bp, 51 predicted proteins | sample S1TSphgellanicum_FD_89693 | JGI IMG/M metagenome (GOLD analysis project Ga0116227, IMG submission 89693) | Host-associated microbial communities from peat moss isolated from Minnesota, USA - S1T2_Fb - Sphagnum magellanicum MG | ecosystem: Host-associated > Plants > Peat moss > Unclassified... | reverse complement strand
ATGTCGAGAGAACTAAACCTGAGGAGAGAGCTAAACTTGTGGAGATGAAGCATGAGAAGAAGATGTGGCTTGAGAATCTAGTTTAGGTTTAGTGGGAGTTCATTGTACATTCTATTTCATTCACGGTAGTGGTAGTTACAACTGATGTAGGATGCAGGAGCTCAAGGGTGAAAGAATCACATTAAGAATTTTTGTGTGTTCTATAGTTGGTAGTCTAGAACATTCATGTAATGAAAATCCTTCATGTGACATGACAAGAAGCATGACAAGAAGATGTGGCTTGAAAACCTAGTTTTAGGTTTAGTGGGAGTTCATTGTACATTCTATTTCATCCATCATAGTGGTAGTTACAACTGATGTAGGATGTAAGAGCTCAAGGGTGAAGAATCACACTAAGAATTTGTGTCTTCTATAGTCGGTACTCTAGAACCTTCTTGTCATAAAAATCCTTTATGTTTTGATAACGAAAATTGTCTATGCTCAAAGAGTGTAGGTTCTAAGCTTCCAACATGATGTACATAAATGTAAACATGTCAATCGGTGCATATACCGTCATACCTTTATGACTCCAATAGTATTTCAATTATTTTCATTAAATGCTGATTTTTTTCAAAACCAATTGGTTGCAATTGTATTAGATTTGTGAGAAAATCACTACAATTGGGATAGTGAATCAAACTACCCTATTTTTTTTTAATATTGAAGGCCTTTTCTTGTTTAGTTAGTGGGCAATGTAGAATAAATTGTAAGAATGGATAGGAAGTACTATGAAAATAATTATGCAATTTCATTTTGATTTTAAACAATCTTTAACAAATATAATGCACCACCAAACTATAAATAAAATATTGCATTTTTAGTAACCAATTAATGTTAATTAGTTAGAAAGTCAAGAGAAATACATGACTTGGGAAACAACATGGCCAACATTGTCTTAGAAGCCCTATTTCCCCCCAAGAACTCTTGTCATGGAACCCTTAACTCTTTTTATACAAATGATTCCAAACAATACTAACACAAACAATAAGTTTAGTCTGTTTTCACTTCAGGTGTAGTAGTAGAAGAAAACCTTTGCATACTTACCTCGAATCTTACCATAAAGAAGATTGAATTCAAGAGAAAAAGTGATAATTTTTTCATTGTACATTGTTGTAGACCAAAAATGTGAATGATTGAAATGATTTAAGTTTTTTGGAACAAAAGAATCACTTCATGGTACACCTTCACAATGTTTGTTATTTCCCTTTGTACACATTTTGATTACTCTAGGAGTGCCTTGTACATTTGTTTCTTGTTACTAAAGCAAAACTAGCACTCCTTGACTTTACTCACAAACATAATGGCACCAACATTATTGGTACCTCATTTCATGTTCCTCTATCTACCGAATGTGAATTAAAATATTATAATCTTGGGTAGGAACTGCCAAAACTTAAGACATACAATGTATGGTTTGATATGTATCCTTGATATATGTTAGCATCCTTTATTGTTGATTAGCTTCTACCAAAATCCAAAATGGTCAGACCAAGGAAAATTTCATATCTTTTGTCTCAATGTTGCATTGATTTTTGGAGAGAGTTTGGTGGGTCTTATAAGGGTATTTAGAGCAAGGTATTTAAAAATGAAATTATACATGATTTCTAAAAAATCCAAAATGATTTCAAGTTATTCCATCTATGAAGGAACTAACAATCCTTTGATACCCACAAATTTCAAAAAATTGGAACTAGATGTTCTTTGATTTCCAAAATCTTTCAAAGACACCAAATAATGAAAGTAATTAAAAAAATCTAATTCCACAAGTGAACCCTAAAGGCTACTATGCCTTTTATTATCTAGTACACAATGACTCCAAATTCACTAACCTAAATCACTATGGGGTTGTAAAAGTGAACCAAATTTATCATGCCTTAATTTCATTTCACCTTCAATGAAACTTTAACTATACATTCACTTGTAGTCAAAACAATTTACTAATGTTATTTCTAGTACTATTAAGATATAATTAATATATAATGTATAAGATTATTTATCAAAACCTTTTATTACATCAATTAGTTACAATATGACACATTAAAAGGTGATTTAAACCAACTTAGCCCTTATTTAATAATCTATTTTTCATACAATTTTGAATTTAATTGTCATTTATATTATTATAGGCCTTCATTTATTACAATCTAAAGGCATTTTTAAGAAATAAAAAAATGAAAATCCAATTTTAATCATATGTGTTAATATAGATATAATATAGTTTATTATAAATAATATATTTCACTAATTTAATGTAATAACATATATAGATTAATTTATGATTAATCAATTCCATTATTTTGAAACCAAATGAACTATGATAAAATTCCAAATAGATACATAAATAAGGAAAATTTTATTTAATTATCATATGTTTATAAGATATAAAATACATAACATATAAAATTATGTACATATCACATATAAAGTTTTAAACTAAAGTATATTTTATTGTGGGCTTCATTTGATAGAAATGGATAACATAGTATTCATCCATGGAAATATAATTTTTTTGATCCAATATTTTTATCATATAAGATCATTTATATATAATATATGACAATATTTATTTTTTATATACTTTATTAATAAAAATATTTGTGAAAAAATGAATATAATATTGAAGTTATTTATAATTTGTAATAAAAATTTCATTTTAAAATATTAAATTTTTAAAATTAATTCATATTTTATAATTATATAACCAAAATCATAATATAATATATAATTTGACATTTATGTATTTAATATACCATATTTAAATGAATTATATTTTCTAAATACACTAAACATTAATGGTTTTTAGAATAACGTTATTATATGTTGATACATCATATTTTATGAACTATTTGTATTAAATTTGATAATTAAAATGTATTTATGTAATACAAAAAAAAATCATACTTAAAAACTTTTCCTTCATTTGGACAAAATATGAGAAAGATAATGATGGTTAAGAAAGAAATTGTCTTCAAAACATCATTGTTGAAGTGTATTGAAATGCAAGGTTTACATGCAATTTTTATCAATTCAAGCATTGCTTTAATAATTTTAATAATTTTTTGTGTGGATTTTGGAAACCTTTCAGATTGAAGTTTAAATCATTTCATTTGGACATAATATGATAATGATATTACTAATTAAATTTGACTTTTAGAAAAGAATTGATTGCATTTCAATTAAAAACTAATGTGCAAATAAAAGGTTTAATCCTAATGAATTCATTAGTGGATTTGGACTCATTATATATTAGTATATGCTTTTTGTTATCTAGTGGATTTAAAATTTCAATTTTTGACGAAAACAAATATGGGTAATGTATCTCAACAATCGCTTAATGGGCAATCAAACTTGATTTATTGTAATCTTTCAATAGGAGGTGAACAATCAATGATTGGTTCATGCCTATTATGAAATTTCCATGTATGAAATCTGAAGTGAGTTGGATTCCCTTTAGCATTTTTCCTAGACTTTTTGAGATTTTTATGGGTGGTTCTTTGTATTAAAAACTGAAAATATTTTTGTCCACATGAATTTGTTTTTTTTGCACATGAATGGTGAAAGTAGTGAATTATTTTGATTCTTTTAATGAAAATGAATTTATTCATTTTTGAGTGCATGTGACAATGGTTGTTCCACCAATGTAACAAACAATGATTATGAAAAGATAAATAAAATGTGAAATTGGCAAAAGTCCATTGCAAAAAAAAAGAAAATTCACTAATTTCAAGATTGACAATAAGATACAACCTGAAACCTTAAATGAAGTTCAAAACCTTTTAAAAACTGAACTAATAAACAAAATAATGCACACATCAAAACTTTGTTTCAATTTTTTACAATTTTTCAATGGCCTAGAATCTAGACTAAAGAAAGTGCAAATTTTAAAATTTTAATTTGTTTTTGGGTGCACAAATGAAAGAATCCATTTGTGAGACATATTTTTCAAGTATAACTACAAACAACAAATATTCTCATAAAGAAGGAAAAACAAAAAAATAAGTACAATCCTTTTCCAAAGGACGTTACCTAGGCCTTGCGTGAACCAAAACCGATAATTGCACCATCGTAAAAACTAAAAATTTCAAAAATCATTTAGATTGTTTCTAAACAATACAAATGTCCCATGCTCAAACTAAATTAGAACCTCTATGTACAAATCTAACATTTTTCAACCTTAATATGGCCATTAAGAGGCCTCGCTCAAAAACTTGAAGGTACCACTAGTTTGAATGCTAGTTTATCCTAGCCCAAAGCTTTAGAAATTTTGTAAAATTGCACAACATAACTAAAAATAATGCAAGTTCATCTTAACAATGACAATAGTGCAACTAGATGCATTATTTATTCATGCAATGGTGATGGAACCTTAAGCCTTCCAATGAAAAATGAACAAAATGGCAAACCTATTTGTATGATAATCACAACTTGATAAATTCAAATGGTTTGTATGTAGACCTTTTAAACCTCATTTGGTGATCCTTGTCCCTTATGCAAATATGACTTATTAAGGGCACACTAGTTTAAAAAAATAGAAAATATGTGAATAAAAATATAAGGTGCAATATATTGGTCATTGGGTAAAATTATAGGGTACATTTTATTCAAATAATCAATTTAATTATAATTTACGGTATGTAATAATTTGAAATAATAGATTATAACTCATATAAGGCTTTAATATGTATGTATTAAAAAATTAGATATTAATAGGGTGATAAAAAATAGGTTGGACAATTTTTTAATACCCCTAAAATGGTCGTTTGACAGACATAGATGGAGGTAAAAGTTTCTTTGGCCGGTACCACTAGAAAACATCACACCTTGATTTCTTATGTCCAGGGGACTGCCTCGCAAAGTACATTTTAGATTCATCGAATTTTGAAAAATTGTAGGAAACATTTAAATAAATATTTTCATATATTTTTTAATGAATACATTTATTTTGGTTCCATAGATTTTGAAATTTCAATAAATTATTAAGAATATTGTGTATTTTGATGTTTCTAACCATTGCATTTAGAAAAAGTTTTAAGAATGTAATGTTGATTCCTTTCCTTAAACTTTTTAATTACAAACAAAAATTTGAAACATAATTTGAGAATTTTCTTGGGAATGTTTTTTCTAAGGTAATTTGGAAGTCATTCTTTTTTTAAAAAATTATTAGGAAATTAATTGAATGAGTATAATTTGGTTATGAATTTCCAAAATTGAGGCTATCAATTCATGAAAGGGCCATTTCAATTAAAGAATAAAAAAAATTCAAAAATTCAAAAAAAACTTCAATCCATATATTAGTGCATGAAATTGATAAACATGAGAAAAAAAATTTATGATTGTTAAACATTTAAAGTAAAGGGCCCAAGAAAATGATTTGGATGTTTTTGGTCCTTTTTCATTCCTTGAGGTGGTTCCTAGTGGTACCACCTGAGGATATTTCCATTCATGATAGATCCCAAATTTTACATTAAGTGTCCCCCTAGGTATGACTTACTACAAGAAAATAATGATCTTGCTTATTGCATAATTTATTATATGTTCATGTTATTTTTATTTTTATTATTTTATTACCTTGGCATCTTTGACACTAATTTTATTTTATTTTCTTAAATTATAATTTTCGAATCTATTTTTTCAAAGAATACAATTTTGTCAAGAAAAATACATAATCTTTTGGAATATTCAATAGCATTTTATTCTTGACATGAATTTTTGAATTTTTTTTACAAACACATGTTTAAGTTACCTTTATACTACACTAATAAAAAATATTCAAACAATCTTGAAATAATTATGAAAATATGATCAAATCATGTGTGTTTTCTACATCCCATGAATATGTTAGGGTTACAACTTTCCTTTAGTGTATGTCATTGAATTGAATGCACGCAAGGATGAATGACTTGTTGCCATAAGAGGTTTACAAGAGGTAAAATTTTAAATAGAAAAGGTGACAAAAAAGGAAAAAAGAAAAAGAAATGATGTAGTTTGTGGGCAACACACTAATGCTTGCAAATTGGGTGCAAAATGAGATAGGGAAGACTTTAAAAACAAAAAAGGTTGATGACAAAAATATATAATTTTTTTAATCATAAGAAAATTTCATTTTTATGTAGTTGAAACATGTTCAAAGTTTGACTTTGACTTTTAAATTTTATATTATTCAAATTTTTGATATTTTGGTTAAATCAATTGCATTTAAACTATAAATCACATGTTTTTCACCCTACTATGATAGCATATTCACTATGTATCACACCAAGGTCTTGAAAACTTTGAGATTGTTTTGTGCATGTTGGCATTGAAAAGTGCATAATTCACATTCAATTGCATTTGTGTTTCACCTTTTCATTCAACAACTAAATTTTAAAGTTGAATGACCTATTAAATAATTCATTAGTTATAAGACCTTTGTGGGTTGAGGACATTGATACAATGTCAAAAGACACCAACAATTACATAGGGGACATTGTGGGCATTAAGAATGAAAATATTTTATATTTAATATTTTTTCAAGTCAAGGGTCATTGGGAAAGCATGGTAGGAAGTATATTGGGGGATGTTGGAAAGGCCCAAAAAATTCTTTTGAGGCAATGAGGGTGCCAAAAAGAAACATCTTAAATACTAGAAATATTATGTTTTAGTAGTTCAAAATTAAATCTCATATTCTAAAATTAATGGAAAAAAAATGATTTAGAAACAATTCATATGATTGTGAATTACCAATGTTTAGTATTTTTTTTAAATAATTTTAAGTAACTTTTAAATATATTAATATTTTGACCTTATGTCAATTTATCATCACAAGTAAAACCCAAATTGGTTATGTTTTGGAACATCCTTTGGAATAACTCATTATCACCTAATATAATGACAACTTTCTTTACCAAACTCATCATGTTTTTGCATGGAACACACCTTATTGGGCCTAATCAATAACCTAAACCTTATTAGTGCACATAGTTGTAATTGATTCACCTCGTTTGGAAAAAATATGGATGATGCCGAAAAACACTTTGGGTTAGTAAACATGCATACTTAAACCTAAAGTGTGTATTCGTTGCACCAAGATGTGTTTCGGCACCACCAACGCAACTTGGATAGGCAAAAGGCCAATCAAGGATAAAAAAAAGCAAGCAATGCTTTTGTATTACCTACAATAACAAGTATATACACATATAATGTTGAGGATTCCATAGTAAAAAAGTTCAAAATATTTCTTGTCTTCAATTTATACATTTTGTACATGTGTTCATAAGTTCAACAAAAGTTGGTTCAATTTTATAAATACAACCTTATTGAGGGAAAGTTCCCCGTGGTTTATAAGCCCTTCATCCTCCTTCGCAAATTTAGAATAGGGATATTTAGCTCCCAAAATTTGTTTATCCCCATAAAAGTTTAGAAAAGAAAAGAAAAATTGTTGATCTTGCTAAGGTTCACTAGGTTTAGCAAATTGTCAAAAATAGTCGAAGTTATGAATTGCCCAATTGAGCATGTTAAGATGTCAAGACTAGTGATAGCAAGTTTTTGGATTTCAATGGTTCAATGCCATGTTAGAGATTAAGTTCTAAGGTTTCTAAACCAAAGGTTCTTAGTTTCTTTTGTTGGAACCTCCATTCACTATTACAAAAACATTGTTTTTAGGCTACTAGCATCATGTCTAAAATAATTATAATCAAAATCAAAATTAAGCTAGTAATTTAAAGTGACTAAATGTGCTCCTCATCACTAACATCAAAAGCAGCAATGTACATTATGACTAAAAAATTTAACATTATAATCAAATCAAATAATATGTTGCACATGTGGTAAATGTTTGTGTTCACTTAAACATGTCTATGTTGATTAATACAACTAACATGACTAAAATTAATCATAAAGTTTGACATACATATTATAATGTTATTTTTCAATGCCATGGTAATGGTATTAAGTAAAATGGGAAAAAAAAATGTTTTTATTTTTTTTAATTATTAAAATGTAATTCTCATGTTTTTAATAATTATTCAAATAAATAAATAATTTGAAAGGGGAAAGTTATGAAAAGCAATGTAATGAAAATATGGAATATAAATCTGCAATTTGCTACTTGTCTTAATATTATGGAAAATAAATTATAATAATTATTGAAATGTACATGGTAAATTATCTTGAATTATTCAAATTCCATGATTCAATTAGTTTTGATGATCCAACTGAATGCATATATATTTCCAAAATAGAACCCCAAAATAAAATATTTATTTATTTATATATATGATAAAATGACATGAGTAAAATGGAAGAATTAAATTCTAAATTTTTTTAAAACTTACTACAAAAATACAATACAACTCATATAAATGTGATTTAAATTTGAAATTAACAAAAAATTAAGTGTTTTTTTTAAATTAAAAAATCCATTGATTTCAATTTCTGTACTTTTATTACAAAAATTGATATATGATTGAAAACATAAAAGATTTAATAACATAATTTCACAAGTGAATTTTGATTGTTACGGTACACTTTTCAAAAAAATTAAAATTTTAATTTTTTGATAAATATATGGCATGAATCAAACATATGTAAATTATTGTAATGTCTAAAACTTTGAATTAAAAATATTATAAAAATTAAATCCATGACAAATTTTACATTTAAATTTATTTTCATTTGGAAATTGAAAATAATCATGAAGCTCAACATGATTATGGCAGTAAATTAATTTTACTTGAATAATTATTATTATAAACCAATCAAAGATTTAAAACCTTATAAATGTATTTAAAAATAATGTGCTCAATTCTTTTTCACATTCTGAAATACATTGGATTAATGATTATTTGTATGTTGAATAAGTGAGTCTAACATATAAAAACTAAAAAATATTTTGAAATTATTTCCACTTCAGAAATTTCCATGCTGTGCACATTTTATTTGAAGTGCATAATTGAATTTTTTTAGAATGAAGTGATTTTGAAGGGTTTCAAATTTCCATTGCTAGAAGTCAGGAAAAAAGACTAAAAATTGCAAGATTTTAATATTTGATTCTACTTAGTAATAAGTAACCAAAAATATAATAAAAAATGTGTAGCTTCATATTTGGTGTATAATCAGATTTGGCTAAATCTTCCTATCATGATTTTACAAGATCTTTCTATGGATGATCACCACTTTTACTACATCATAAAATTCATGAAAAAGACACTAGTGCTGGGTCACATAAAGATCATTTCCTTCCCAGACTTTTATGTATAGGGTGAGGAGAGGTGAATGATGGTGCAGTCCAAGTTTCACTCACAACCATGACATGACTCCTACTCTTGTGTAAAGATTTTTTAGCCTTTTTTAAATAAAAGAACCTTTTACTTACCTTTCCATAATCACCTTATTAAAAAGTGTCCACCGACCTGGGATCTTCTAGAGTTATTACATGGATCCATGAAATTACGCCATATAACCCCATTGACAAGGATATGACGTTTCAGCTCAGAAATCTTTATGGGCTAGAGAATGACCTGTTCTCTAGTGTTAGAAGCCAGGAAATGGCATCTAGGGCCGGCATGATTTGCATAACATCCCTTTACTTAGGTTGATCCCTTACACTAGGTTTATCTTTATTTAAAGGTTAATCCAAATATGACGTTGAGTATGCTTTAACCTCATACATATGTCCCGATCAATGGTTGATTGAAGCAAATTGTTTTTCTTTATTTTGAATAAGTTGCATGGTATTGAAGTTTATGCAGATCTTGAATGACTAAAATAATGTCAATTCATAACCAAAGAAAACAACACAAATTAATTCATTTTGCAAGTATAATGTCCACAAATGTTCCCATTCAGATTCCTGTTACAGTAAGCAACTAGGTGGATGGTCCAGATGTTTCAGAACAGTTGCAGTAGAGAGTTGCACATGTGACAATGTTTTTCTTTTTCCCCAAGCTAATGGATGTGCATCTGTAGATTTTGGGTGCACCCATCTACTTGATGGGTTGTTTTGAAGTCTACCCATCTACTTGTTGGGTAACTGATTTAATCTGGCTCTATATCATTTTATTTTTTTCAGTTGTCACTTGCCCTTTTGTATCACAAGGTTTCATATCACTATGGAATGTAAAAAACAATTCATATGACTAATTTTTTTAATGGATTTATATATATATATAGCTTCAATTCCTTTAAATTTATTAAAATGAGATTCTTAAAAAAATGATTTGAAAGATTATGCAAGAATTAATTAAAATAAAACATGTCAATTAAAATAAATTATAATTTTGATATAATTTTTTTGAGATATAAATGTTTTTTATTTTTTGATGTTATTTTAAAATCTTCAATAAGACTTTGATGGAGATTTAATAACAAAAATCATAATGAAATTAATTTTTAATTGATTAGATTTTTTTATTGTTTTTTTTATGTTATAAAAATTTATTATTGCCCTAAGATAGTAGACATGCATGTATGAAGAAAACACAACTAGTTCTTTTTTGGGCAAAATTTCACAAAATTTCCTGAAAAAAAACTGATTTCGACCTATGCAAAAAAAAAAATTCATGAAAAAAATGACCCAAATTTGTCAGATTTCAAAGAAAAATAATATCCAGATTGCCAGATTTTTATGGAAGGTTCAGAAGGTAGCAAAGAATATACAAGGATTCTGGTTTTTTTTTCTACTCTCATATCTGGTATGTGACCAAATCTGACTAAATCATCTTATGGATGATCACCACTTCAGCTACATCACAAAATTGGAAAGAAAAACCCCCTCAAGACCTGGTTCCTAAAAACTAGTTCTGGAACTGGCCCAGAAACTGGAACTGGCCAAGGCAGATTCATAAACCTCATCCAACTTTCTTTGACCTAAAAAGTGTGTGAGTATGTTTTTCTTAAAAACCCCATGAGCAGTGTTTTTTTTTTCATTTTTTTCATATCGAAATTTAGGAAAATTTTAACAAAAAATAAAGAAAAATTAGTCGAATTAAAACTTTTAAAAAAAACTTTCCCAAAATTTCCCAATTTTTTTGTTGAAAAATAGCGAAATTTTGCCAGGAAAAAAAACACTGCCCGTGAGAGATTTCATGAGGCATGGCTGCTAAAATGGTAGATAGCAAAAACAATTAGAATACAGGAGTGATTCATTAATGTAAATCCCTTCATTATGTAACTGCCTTACTCTACACATAAATGATTGTACCTTAATTAAAGCTTTATGTATTGATCCATTATTCTCTTTCATCATATCATGGTCATTGATAGATGGAAGTAGACTTGTATTTATTGGAAAAATTTGTGGGAAGTGAGATCAGGTGAAGGCTGTACACATAGAAAGTTCTAGTGTCATGGATATTCACAAAGCTCATGAAATTCATTTAACTACTTTACTTATTAAGGATTCAATGTGTGCTATGAAAATTCATTGATTCTGCAGTGAAATACCTATCGACCTTAGTTTGAAACTCACTTACTTATTACTTTCACTAGCTAATTTGCAATATAAGCTTTTCTTTTTCTTTAGATATGAGTTGCATAATCTGATTTGTGTTTGGTTTGTGACAGTGTTTTATTTTTCAATTTCCTAATGGAGGTATGGTGCCAAGCATCCGTAGGCAGATTTTATAACTGGAGACATTATTTCATGGAACTCCTGAAATGTGGTGACACCATCCCCGAAAAAACAGTTTTATGTAACTTTTAGGTGAAATGTTGCATTTGAAGATTTTTTGCCCAAAAAAAAAATCACCAGTTTGTGATAGATCCATTTCTTTGGATGCACTTATCAACAAGAATGTAGTAAATTATTTGCATAGGAGCATAAACATAATTCAACTCCCAACAAAGTATTGTAATGTATCCAAATGGATGATTAAACTTTTGTCACTTTCATATATGGTTTATATAGACAGATTTGGATAAATCTTTCCATAGATGATCACCACTTTGGAAACAACACAAAATTCCATAAAAACAAAATTTTTTTTAAAAACTACTTATTGTAAGCCTATTCGGATCTGGAGTCTTTTGTGAATCTCATTAATGAAAATCAATTATTTTTCAGTAGTTTTAACACATTATTGGGACAAGTAAATGGCAAAACTTAAAGTCTTAAGTACATGAGAGAATAAATGGTACATACTACAGAGTACATACCTTCAACATGTCTCTTTGTGTCATGACTCATGAAGTTTTGTATTGGAGGTCATCTACAAGAGGTTAAGAAATCAAAGCCTGGCATAGTGCATAGGCTAATAATAAATAAAACGCAAAGCACATGGAGTTCATAGTTTGGGGCAGGTGAAGTGAAAGGGATATATGTGGAAATACCAACCAATTCATAAGGATATGCCAAGAATATATTTCAAGGACTTGATAGGGAAGAAAAAAGTTGATTATAATGGTTGGAAGACTTCTTCAAACATGAATTTGAGCAAAACTTTACAAGCTTGCAATTCAAGTGAATCCTTTTGCAATTGGAAAAATGGAATAATCAGGACAATTCATGTTCAACTTGACAGTTGATGCGAAGCACTTTCTGCATGAAGCATTTTCTGCAACCATGGGAATGTCAGAGGTGAAGGTCACACATTGATTTCTAGTTATCATGTTTAATATACAAGACTAATTAAACTTCTTAAGCATACTTGACTTGAGTTAATATAGAGGGAATTCTTTGTTTTGTCCCGAAAAAATCAGAAAATTCATTAGTTTAAAGATTAGTTTTTATGGGTGAAACCATCGCTCCAAACCACTATCTGATATGTCAACCCTAGTGCATAAAGCACCTAACCAAAGGCAACGGGGGCGGTACAAGGGCCGTCAACTGCCATCTAGTGAGAAACCAACCAATCCAATATCATCAGTAGGAAGTACCAGTGTTTATTTTTTTAATTTCCTGATGAAGCCCTAGTGGCGAGCGTGTCTAAACAATTTTGACTTAACTAGCAACATTATTTGAAGGAACTTTTAAAACTGTAGCCAGTAGGCATAAATGTGCCAATACCCTTCTCAAAAACAAAAAAAAATTGTTACCTTTTAGGCGAATATTTTTTCAAAAAGAAAGCAAATTTGTAACAGAATATTTTGTTTTCAGAAAACTTTGTCACATTTTGGCAATTCTTCACCCCAAAAAAAAAGACTGATTAGTACAGAAAGAAGAAGTCCTCTTTCCTCATTTGTTAATCAAAGTACTGCTTTCCTTTTTTTCATTGAATCCTACTTGAACGAAATCCTGCAAATCTTGCGAATTGATACCCAGTTTCATTAAACAGTACCCAGTTTTGCTCATTTTTTGGCTACACTCAAATTACTGATGAAATGGGGATTACAAGGTCAAACTAGGGTGCAAAGACAGGGTGAGTTAAAAGATAACTTTATTATACCACCCTAAAAATTGATTTTGAAAAAAGGAAAAAGGAAAGAACCAATACACATGGAGTCATAAAGTCTTTTAACTTACCACCATTCAATTTAAAATGGGGAAGGCCTGCTCTTATGAGTCTCCCTTAATTTTTGGGTTATGCCCTTGAGCTACCACCTTCAAATTAGGAGAGGCCCTTGGCAGGAGGCCTTCCTCTATACTTTCTATCTGAGTTGGAGGGGTCCCAAATTAGATCTTTCCCACTACCTCTGCAGACTATGATTGCATTTATAGTTCAATTCACTTTGCAAAAACCCTCATAAACATAAACACTTATTTTTGTGCATACTTAAATATACCATCAACAACTCAACAACTACTCTTCTTAATAAGGAAACATATTTTAAATCACTTCCACAAATCAGTCCATAGTCGATATCCCATGATAGAGCACACAATCCATAAAGACCCTGCTCCCACTTTGGTAAAGGGCACAGCCTTGGGTTTATCCTACACCAAAGAGAAACCATGGATCAATACTCACTAACAACTACACATACTTATGAAACCACCTGTCAAGCTACTCCCATCTGCCATGCTGGCTCACTTATCACTACCTTTCTGTTGCAAATTAAGACTACAATTTTACTTATACATGCATGTTGGTATTTCTCATCAACGAGATGCTGAGACATACTACACCAGTCTTTTAAAAAAATTCAAAAGAGAAGCAAATGCACATAGGGTCACAAAGATTTTTAAACCTTCTATTATTTTCTCTTTTCTTTGGGGATATGAGAGAATTGTGTAGAGAGAGTGCATAGAGTAGTCACAGTCAGTACTTTTTTCTTTCAATTTTGTGATGTTGTGCAAGTGGTGAGTGTCCATAAATATATTTAGTCAAATTTGATGATATTCAAAATATGAAAGCCAAAAATCTGAAGCACCCCTTCATATTGTATGCAATTTGGCAATTTGGGCAATTTTTTTTCTTTCTTGGCCAGATATTCTCCAAAAAATAAGGAATTTTCAACAGAAATTATTTTCTCAAAATGTTTTTTCACAAAATGAAAAAAATTCACCACCAAAAAAATCACCAGTTAAACCTATCGAAAACTGGACGTCGAAGAAAAATTTACCAAGTGCTAAAAGAAGAAAATGATCAAAACACTCAAAGAGAGCATATTACAAATTGTTGCCCTTGAAGAACTTGTCACAAAAGGTTTATGTGGTAGACACCAAACCCTAAGTCCTTGTGTAGCCTAGTCTAATGAAGGGTAATGACAGCCGGCACAATTTCAAAAGATGTACTTACTTGACAACCACCCTGGGTGAAAATGTAGGCCGTCTCTATAGTTCAGGAGAGTTCCATTACGTCACGCCAGCTACGACCAGTTCGAACGTGTTGCAGTAGACTGTTGCAGTAGAATGTAACGGGAAAATATGGACAAGCGTCTTCACATCCATTCCAAACACATCTTTTTTTTTATTCATCTTTTCTCAGGAGGCATCATCGCGAGCAGGTGCTTCTTCACATCCCATCCAAACACATCTTCGTCATCTGCTCGACTAAGTCTTAAAGGAGAGCGACGAGGTTCTTTCACATCCAATCCCATACATCTTTTTTTCATCTTTGCGCAGTGAGTCGTCTTCAGGGTAGCTGCGAGCGTCTACATATCCATTCCAACACGTATTGTTCTTCATCTTTGCGCATGAGTTTTCTCACAGCACTCACCCAGGAGGAGGAGGAGCTTACACACGGATGCGAGCAGCCCCATGCGAGCATAAAGCTAAAGCTTCAGAAACGTAAGTACGTGCATTCTCTTTGTCTTCATCTTTCAGTTGCATGCGATGTTGTTGTTCACGCAGGAGGAACTTGGAAGCAACAAAGCAGAGTAAGAGCTTCATCAGAAATACATTACCTTTTTCTTCATCTTTGCGAATGAGTTTGTTTTTCCAGGCATCTAGTTTTACAGTTGAAAGTTGCAAAGCGCTTGCATAATTGCAGGAGCTTCGATCCACCACCACCACCACAACAACAACAAGAGTCAAGACTAGACATGGCCGCTCAAGATCAGCAGCTTATCCTTCCGTGCCCAGTCGACTCGTACATGAACAATTTGAGCGAAGAGCAGTACAGGAAATGTGTGGAGAATTTCATGGAAACCATGGAGAGAACCTTCGCGCCTGATGTGGGGACGAAGGACACGTACTTGCATTTCGTTCAGGCCGCAACTGATTTCAAAGAGAAGCGTATTGAGGCTGCGGAGTGGGTAGAGGTCGTGAAAGAGCTCCTTGACGGCCACTGGTGGCTCCTCCATAGGTTCGCCAACTTCCTCCCAGTGCTGGACGTCAATATTGGGGATCAGCTGCGCGAGGAAGCCATAGCAAAGCGGAATGAGGAGACTCTGAGACAGACTACGATTGTGCGTGATGCCTTGCGCCACGCTATCCATGAACCCCACGAATCCCTGGAAGCGTACCGTGGAGCCCTCATAGAAGCGTCCTATCTAGCCCACTACGTGCCGATGATGATCTATAGCGAAGTGACCGGTCAATACCGAGACTTTCTGCTCAGAGTCAAAGACCGCTTCGACCAGCAGCTCGCGGATGCAGAAGATGATCAGGAGGCGGAGGAGCCGCCTTTGCAGCATGTGGGGAACGATGATCACCAGGAGCAGCAGCAGGAGGAGCTGCAGCCGCTGCCACGGCAGTACGTGCCGGATGATGATGATCTGCAGGAGGAGCAGCCTCAGCAGCAGCATGTGCCGTACGAAGCTTTTCTGGAGATCGTCGCTATGCTAGCAACGGGTGAGAGGACCCGACAGCAAATGATGGAGGAAGTTGCTACGATGTTCCAACCCAAACACCAAGACCTTTTGTACGAGTTCTACTATTTGATGAAGCTCGACTAATGGGTACGTGGTACTCGTTTCATTTCCAAGCTGGTAAGAAGAGATCATGAGACTCCTCACTAGTGCAAGTGCATGCATATGCATGATCATCCCCTTACTCTGCATGATTCCTATATATCATGAAGAAGAATCATAAATCTTGTTCCTGAAGAATTCATGAACATGAAGCTTCCCTCTTGTGTTAAATGGCAGATCATGGTTGCATGATGGTAGAGATGCATTGGAAGCATGCAGACATGTATGTTGCATGTAGTGCTGGCAGTTGGTATCATGACCTGATCATCTGCTTTGGTTTGGTTTTCTCCGTGTGCCAGGCACCTTCATATCTGTGCCTGGAGCAAATGGTGGCAGTTCGAATGACCACCTGATCGTCTGTTTTGGTTTGCTTTGGTTTTCTCCGTGTGCCAGGCACCTTCACATCTGTGCCTGGAGCAAATGGTTGCAGTTGGAATGACCACCTGATCTTCTGTTTTGGTTTGGTTTGGTTTTCTCCGTGTGCCAGGCACCTTCATATCTGTGCCTGGAGCAAATGGTGGCAGTTGCAGGAATGACCACCTGATCATCTGTTTTGGTTTGAATTTCTCCTTATGCCAGGCAACTTCCTATCTGTGCCTGGAACAAATGGTGGCCAGCAGTTGGAATGACCACCTGATCATCTATTGCGGTTTTCTCCTTGTGGGCGGCAATCTACCTTCATATCTGTCTGTTAGTCTTTTGCATCTTGATCGGAACTTACTCATGAATGTTTGACAGAACAGTGATTGATCATTTTGGGACCTCTTATAAGGTTGATGCCATCATGCCCATTTTGTCATTAATTTCAAGTCAATTCTTCTTCCTGGATCTTGTAATATTGTCTCATGTGCAGTTAGTGTCCTGTGCTTTGAACTTCACATGATCATGCAATTTGCAATGGTTGTTGTGATTTGTGAGTGTGTTTAATTTTTTTTGTCATAGATTTTGGAGGATATAAATAAGTGCAGTCCTACTAACACATGAGTATATCAACAACACCCATGTCCTTTGATGGCTTGAGCATGATCAATTAGTCTAGTGTTGCTTAAGGCTTATCCATGATCTCTTATTAAGCCTTGAAACCAACCCAATTAGTCCTACATCATGATCTTCCTAGTGGATAGTTTAAATCTTGATCAGAGCTCTTGAAATAGATCTCCTAAACATATATCACAAATTATGTAATCCCACAGTCCATAAATTTACCACTTGCAGATTGTTCATTCAGATCAGACAGTAGTACCAGAATTTATGGGTTGTATTCTGCTAATTGGTCTAGAATCTAAAATGTGCTAGATAATCTTCTTGACTCTCCACTTTTAGATGATCATCATGAATGTATTTGGTTGAATCTATAGATTACTTGCTCTAATTTGGAACCATTTCATGTCAATCTCTTTAAAAAATTTACTTACAGATATAGATTGATCCATGAGCCTTGCTATGCAATTTGATGAGTATCATGTATACTTTTTGGCATAATCTGCAGCTTATAATATTGATTGTAGCTCTTTCAACAGAACTGTCAAGTAAATCCCTCCCTCTGTCTGTATGTATGTATGTATGTATGTATGTATCCAGGGGAAGTTACTGGGACCAGCTTTTTCCAAAGCATGTGAATAAAAATATCTAGGGTGCAACTTGTTGGGAAGAAAAAAAGTAATTTTTTTTATTTTATTTAAATTTAAAAAGGGTGCTCACTGCTTAGGATTGGATCATGAGAAAATAATCTCAATTTTAATAGAATGGTTTTTTAATATTTTATTATTAACATATCAAGAATAATTTTTATCTCACTTGCTTCAGAAAATATACTAATACATAGAAACTTCCCCTAGCTTTATACTCTTATCTTCCAGAGACAGACCCAACCCATGAAGATGTCCTCCATTTGATGTGTAAAGCTTGAGATACAATCACAAGGCCTATCTAGACTCCAAAATGCTAAACACATTTCTTGTTTCCCTAAGTGACAATTGAGAATTTATCATGAATAATTTTTCCAAGCTTACAATTAATTCTCATGTCTGTCAATCTCTATGCCTCCAAATGTTTGTGTTTAGTGTGTGCACTAAATTATAAAAGAATCTGTCTATTTCATTAACCCAATTCACTAAGGAACTTTAAAAGTGAACTAAATTCTCATGTGGATCCAAAACATGTTTGTTTCTGAGATTCAAGTTCACCTTGATGTTTACATAAGAAAGAACAAAATTGTGGTGCAGCATTTGATCACCTACTCCAACAATCCCTTCTACATAGTGATCTATTTTCTTGAGTGATCCCACTTATGATTTCAGAGGAAAAAATTTAGTCCAAAATATGTGTATACATGTAGGAGATGCAATTTTGAAGCACCCATTGAAGTAAACTAGAAAATGTTTCTAGTTTTTGCAATGTTTCAATATATACTTGTTCCCAACTTTGGTATGCAACCCAAGAGTTTTTTGAAGTAAAATACAAGGGACCCATAACCACAAAGTGTCTCTTAAAAAATCTGCTTTACAGTTCGACTTTTCTGTTTTCATGTAGTGAATTTTGGATTTTCATGTGGGTTTGAACGTTTCTAAAACTTTGAACAATTTGCCCTTGGAATTTCTCAAAAGATTGAACATCTCACTCTAGAATTGATTTACCTTGTATTTTATAAGATCAAAGTTTTTTTTTTTTTTTTCATTTTTTTCATTTTTATTTTGAACAAACAGCAAAATTTAAAACAATGGACAAAAGTGTAAAGTACCAGCTACCACAAAGTTAATAAAAACATACAAATATTTTTTCCACATTAATCTGCTAATTTTCTATTTTCAAGTCTTATTTGAATTTTGGAGTTACATATATGTGTGTGTGTGTGTGTGTGTGTGTGAAAGCAAATAAAGCAGACATTCAAATTACTTTGGTTGTTTGCTTCATAAAATATATAGAAAGTAGCACCAATATTCATTATAAATTTATTGTATATTGAATTTTTTTTAATTTGAATGATTAAAAAAAAATCATTATTGTGCATTAATGTTCAAGGTTTGAAATTTTAAAAAATTTAAATAAAAATAACAGTGAAATTTTATTTTCACAATTTGATTATTTGTTTCAAAAATGTGTGAAGTATGTTCTAACAGAGAGAAAATTAAATATATTCTTGCTGGACAATTCAAAATACAATGATCTTCATATTCTAACTTATTATGAATATATATACATATATTCATGATCATGAAATAATTTGTGTTGAAGGCACTTTAATAAACATGATTTTATCTGCACACCCACTATTGAAAATATTTTGGTCTACTTTTTAAAACTATTTATTCCTGGTTCTTTAAAAGGAAATTCTTATCCACCCATTTACTGCTCAAGTTCTTTAAGATCTTTGATGCAAGTAATATAGCCAACATCCGCTACAAGACAAATCTAGGAGCATTTCTCTTAACACAGATGAATTACCCTACTTTCTTGTATCAATCTAAGAACATATATGTACGAAAATGCAAAAGAAATAACTCTCATGAGAATCGAGAAATCTCCATACTCATATGACTTCAAAACTCAAAAGTCCTTCAAAACTGAGTAGAATGAACAACCCAGAAGGGAAGAACTTGAATGAAGCCACAGTAAAACAATCAGTATGAACAACTTGCAGAGCAATTTTGAATGCTAACATGACAATAAGTCCAATCATAACCTCACAGGAGCCGCTCACAAAGTATTGATCAGACCATCTTCACCTTCAGCATGAATAGTAGTGACAAGCTCCCATAGCCACCGACCCACAATTCCAACAAATCCACTATATAAAATCTGCGTCCTGAGTTCTGTGTCAGATCTCTGGCAGCAACAGGAAGACTCAATCATGATGTCAGCTAGCATTCAAGAGACATTGCTAATAGAAAAAAGTCAATAGTACCATCAATCTAAGAACATGCTACCATGTTGCTCTGGTTGTCAGTCAATTCAGCATGTCTGCTATCAGGACTAAAATGAACCTGAGCTCTTTAAATATGTTTTGATAACCAAGTGTTTTGCACACAGTTGTAGAGAGTGGCTATGGACTACCCTCATCTAGTCACTAACACATCACAGAATCCTTAACCACCATCCTTGACCATGTGAGCTAAAAATACATGAAAGAGACAGATAACAAAAGAAAATCAACACTGCTTTTATTTCTTACAGCCTGACTCATGAATAGTCAGGCCTTGCAGGACTCTTGAACCAAGTACATAGTACAGAGATTGGCTTGTTCATTGTATAAACAGGCCAAAAAGAAACTCAAGCAAATATATCTGATTGTATTGTATTGAATACAAAGTGGCAGTTCATATTGAAAACCTATTTGTTTGCTGGAGTGAAGTTCAACGAGATACTATTCACACAGTGCCGGGCATCAGTGGGAGTTTTGAAGCCTTCTCCTCTGAACACATGGCCCAAATGTCCTCCACAAGCTGTACAAGTGATTTCAACACGCCTACCATCCTTATCCCGCTGCATCCAGCCCAACAGATCCTTGTGTTATTCAGGAACTATATACAGCAGATGTACACCAATTGCAGAAACACAACAACAGCAGGAGAAATGCACAACTAAAAGTCTCACAAAAGTATGCAAGCACCCATCCATCCATATAACCACAGCAAAAGAATCACCCTATACCAAAGACAAGCAATCACTGACTATGTACAGAAAGTACTCAGTTTCATCAGAACATGCAGCAGCCAGGGGAGTGAGTTCACATATCCCCACATTTGACTACATTCTTCACACTGAAAATTTTCTTTCAACAATTTATTCTCATGCAAAAATCTGCAAGAAGAGGACAAAGAGCAACAAGAAGAATTTTTTTTTAGTTCAGGCGGCTTACTGTTTCTGTGATGGCACCCGGAAGGCCTTCAAAGAAAGCAGGCCAGCCACAGCCGGAATCAAATTTGGTTGTAGACTTGTACAATGGAGTTCCACATGCAGCACACTCATACAATCCATCTTCCTTGTGCTTGTTATACTTCCCTGTTCCTGCCCATCTGACGACATTCACATTGATAGCAAAAGAATTTCCCCACACAGAAGAGAACATCAGTCAACAACCAAAAAATCCAGACCATCTGACAACCCTAAACCCTAAACCAAAACAGATAGATGCCTGGTCAAGCCAAGATGAACCCTCACTGCTGCTCCTCTCCTCCCAAGGGCTTTGCATGCTAAGAAGCTATAAGAGAGGGATGTTTCAGGAGAAGAACACCAGACCTAGAATTTCAACATGCAAAGGAAAAGAATCAATTGCAAAATTCATACATACAGGGACGAGAGACAGAGAGAAAGAGAGAGTACTCACTCGGTGCCTTTCTGACGAAGGATGCGGAATTGCTCAGGACTAAGCACGGTTCTCCATTCCTCCTCAGTCTTTTGCACCGCTGCAACAGGGGCTGTGGATGATGCTGCCATTGCTCTTATTACTACTAGTCTAGTCTAGTGTAGTTCAGTCTGGCAGGCTGGCTGCGTGAAAATTGATAATCTTTCCCGAACTGGATTTGAGAGCTCACTCCGAGACTGTCACAGTAGCCACAAAAAGCTAGAAAAAAACAACTTGACTCCCACAAGAAGAATAAGAAAAAAAGCTGAAGGAATTGTAGACGATGATGGAAAAATGAGGATGATGATGAGAGAAGAGAAAGAGGAGAGCTGATGAGTCGCCGATAGACGTTCTTTTGTGTGTGTATACCTGTTGATGCAATCCAAGTCCTCAAGGATTTATAAGAGCATGTCGATGCGAGGGGAAGAGAGAGTGAGCAAAGAAGAAGCAGCAGGAGGAAGAGAAGAGGAGGAAAATCTTATCATCCTTGTGTTTCCCGGGAAGCTGCGATGGACGCATGCGACAACGACTTTACGAGCAAAAGACGCAGAGAGGCGCAGGTGCAGCAGGGGTTTCTCAGCGACGACAACGGAGGGGAGGAGGAAACGCGGCACAAGGCCGACGACCCGCGACACCAACACACCAACAGCGGCGGCGTAGCAGGCAGCACCACGACACGGCACCCTCTTACCATTATAGATACCCGGTCAGCTTTCCAATACCCGCCGGTTGTTTGATTGCATGGGATGGACACAACTCGAGGAGAAAGTCCCATTTGTTTCTCTGGATTTATTTAATGAGACTTTCAAAAGTATAAATAAATAAATTTTTTTTTATTTTATTTACAATACGGTGCCCTTCAACTACACTAGCAAATTTCTCCTAGGATTTGTGCTGGGCTTATTTTGTCTTCTCTAGAAGTTTCATGATATATTATTTATTTACTTGGACTCCACGTTGCTAGGCACTACCAGTTACAATTTTTTTTTTCTTTTTATGTTAGCTGATTATCAATAATCCATCATTATTCATGTCAATGTTAAGTTTAATTTTCAACTAATATAGTTTATAGTTTATTCATGGATATTATGAAAAGGCACATGTTAATTTGTCTTTTCATATTCATTGGGGAACAAAATGAGGTAGTTATTGGGAAAAAAGTGAGATAATTAGGCTTGGAAAGGAGGTAGTTCTATTTTTAAATGTTTTTTAAATTGTCCGAGGATGACCATATGAAAAATTATGCAAAATCAATAAGGAACTTATTAAAGATTATTAAAAAACCACCCGTATACCAATTTTTCAAAATTCTTGTCCCTGAAAATAATAATAATAATAATAATATATTGGGCTCCATGCTGCTTCGCACTACCAATGACAATGATCAAATTATTTTTTGTTGAATATATTAATTTTGTTGTAATCAATTTTTTCTTTTCAAAAAATAAAATTTTATAAATTTCATTATATGTCATTTTGTTCCATTTTTATTTTTTTCATTCTTGTCAACAAAAGTCTAATTCATTAAATAAATTCACAATAAGATAAAAATAGACCCCACAAAAATAATAATAATAATTAATAAATAATTTTTAAAAAATAAAATTGGAAGGGTGCAAGAAAAGTAACAAGATACAAACAGACAAAATCATTGAAAAGGTGCAAGACCAACAACAAAAAATGATTCTAAAATGAAATTCAATCTATAACGAATTATAATCCAGAATGGCTCTGGAATTGTCAGAGTGATGATCACCAAAATCGCATCCTCCATAAACCAGTTCCAATGAAACCGTATAATGCCTTAAAAAATCCTTATATTGAGCAATGAAATCCAATTGCAATGAATACTTCATAAGACCACCAGTTGGTAAACCCATTTTGCAAGCAAAATGATCAGGAGAAAGGTTTTATTCACCTTTGAAACCTTCACCAAAGAATTCCTTTTGATTGGCCACATTTGCGATATACTACAGAAATCTGCAAATTCACCCTTTTTTTCACCCTGTCTTTGGGCCTCCTTTTACCCCCTAATCTCTCTTTTAGTGATATCCATAAAGTAAGGAAATTTTTATTAAATCTCAGTATGAAATGTTGAAACTCAGTACGAAATGCAAAATCTCAGCATAGTAGGATAAAAGAAGTCAAGGGTGAAACTCAGAAAACTATCAAAATTGATGGCTTACGGACAGACACCAATTATTCTATATAAGTAAGATGCCTTTAGACAAGGATTCCACATTCGCTTGTGTCTACAAGCCCTTAACACTAGAAGTAGCAAGGACCTTATGGTGAGAACTAAGGGATCTTCAAGCACACCTGTTAAATGTACTTCATAATTTACAATTTGTTGTATGTGTCTTATAGCTATTGTGGGATTATACACAAAAATGTATGTTGCAAATGTAGAATCAAATAATGGGGTGAAATCAAAATTGCACATTTTCACTCATCCTATTTAGGGTTCTCATAAATGAATTTTAAAAAATATTGTTTTCTCATTTCTAGATGTTGATTTTCAAATGCCATTTTATGCATTCTCTCCGATCATAACTATTGATTATGCTTTGAGAGTTTGTGTGAAATTTGAACAAAATTTCAATTTGGCGAAAAAAACAAGCATGATTTCTACTCAAACATGGTATTCCTTCATTGAATCTATCAGCACTTGCAGATCGGCAATTGCATGAAGCATTAATGCCTTCTTGTATTAACCTATAAATCCTATGGCGGTGTGAAAGCTGTTTAGTTAGCTTCCAATAAGCACAACACATTAACACACGGAACTTCCTCAAAGAGAGGAAGGAAAGAACTGCCCAAAAGGAAGAAGACAAGAAAAACTAGGACTTCATGCAGCGACAATTCATTTTTGTGTCCTGGAATGTGATCCGTGTACATTCAAGCTCACAGATGACTTTCACATTTGTGTACTCGATATAGCATCTTGAAAAACCCAAAGATCCAAAACTTTACCAACTTGTTACTATTCACAAATCAGTTCTCATTGATTTTCAGCCTCAAGGATAATGGGATTAAATTTTCTTTGGGTCTTATCATCATAGGACTCTCTGACCTCCAATATGGCCGAGTGCAATATTTACAAAGAGGGTTGAGTTGTCCTCTTACTATTGAATATCAAAGCTTTCAATGTCCACACACCCCATAATCTTCAAAACTCCAAAAAGGATCCAAAGAACATACCCACCTAAACAAAAAACAAACCAAAAAAAATCATTTCACGCATCAGCAGGTTCCATGCCTCACACTCTACCTCAAGACCTTGTGAATCCAGCAGAACTGTAGACCTCGAATCTCGATAGTGACAAAATTCACTCACTTGTCATTCATCCAAAGAAGCTCCACAGGTGAACCAAGATTCAAGGGGTATGTAATCACCACATCTGTGATATTTTCACATGGGAACTTACATCTCCTAACACTGCATGCAGGAGAAAGGAAAACAAGCAACATAAGAACCCAATCACATACCAAAATTCAGAGGGAATTGTAGACTTCTTTGAACAAAAGGGGCATCAGTCACTTACAGTAAACATCACCATTCTCACAGACTCCCACTGGGACCTCCTTCATCACTCCTTGTAATCTTGGTCACAGCTGATCATGAAGGCCAGATAGATCAACCTGCATCACTGTTCCAAAAAAAGGAAAAACACCGCAAACCAAAGCTTCAATGGCCCAAATGACAAAACAAAACCATGTCTATAGAAGATGGATAAGTTCTACAGAAAAAGAAAAATTCTTGATTGATTTGCAATCCACCCGCATGGGTACCCAAGTTCTGATTTCACTTTTGGGCTTTTATCATGCAGAAGAAAAACCCAAGTAAAAACCGCCATCATTGTATATTGCATTTCCTTAATTTAGCCAGCCAACAATCGCTCTACAATCATGTGTGTTTGTTTGTCATTTGCCCACAGCAGTGAAACACATGTATGTATACCTGTTGAACAGATGTTGGGTATAAGGAGAAAAAGGGATGATGGTGGGAATGAGAGAACTTACACCTGCATTTTGTGAAGTGAGCCAAAGAATTCTTTTATCAAAACTCATTATTGTCCACTCCCGGCAGCAGCAGCATTGTTAAAATCTCTGTTCTCTTCCTTTGCAAAGTCTTCCATCAGCATTTTCTGCCATTGAGTAATATTTCTGCAAACAATCAATCACCAAGCAGTCTTAGGGTTTTTGTTTTTTCCATACAATTGTCATCATCAAGAGTCAGAGTTTTGGGCAATAAGGAGTTTCAGAGAATGGATTCACAGATGCAACAAAGGAAAAAACAAAGGCTTCACCTTCTTTAAGCAAAAACACAGAATAGAAAGATGAGAAACACCTGTGCACAAAATGAGAAGCAAAAGACAAACAAATTGCCAAGAAAAAATTCACAACAAAAGTTAGAGAAAGAGCATAAAACATACACAGGTATTATCACATTTATGTGCACATATTGATCACCATATCGGTTTGAGTCTAGCATTTTGATACCTGCTGCAATATTTGTTGTAAGTAAAGCTCTTTGGCAGAACACCCACAAAACCTAGAACCCATTTTCCTCAAAAGTATATATATACTAACACAACAGCAGATGGAATATCCTAACAGTAGAGCAATAATCAGAATGCAGGATCAACTTCCAAACCAAAAACTTAACCATAAAATCTTTTTTTTTTTAAATTAAAAAATAGAAAACCTTCAGTCTGATGACAAATGGAAGCACAAGAAAAAAATCAGGTCTCTAGTCAGATGGTGTGCAATTGTCACCTTTGCCTCTTAGTACTTGTGTTTGACCTGGCTGCGTGCCTGGTCGAATCTACAAACACAAAGAATCAACGCTCCTTGTTGTCATATCCAAGTGAAAACTATGAAAGAAAAAAAGGGGGAAAAAGGATATACCTATGTGGTGCCATATGAAAGTCATGGTTGCAAGAGAAGAAAATGGTTGTGACTAAATTTCAAACTCTATTGCTCTGTATCCATCATCCTTTAATTCCTGCAAAATGGTGAACTACCACTAAACCCCCAGGAAACAAAACAAAATGTCCAACCTTGAAGAATATGTAACCAAGGGTTGAGAAGAAGGTGCTGACCTTAAGCACAACATCTCCTTTCAAAGTGGGCACTTGGACTCGCCCACCCAATACTGCCTGTCAAACATTTTCACAACTCCAACAAATATCCTGTCATCTTTGATCGCACTACTAGGACTATTTATGATATTAAAAAGTATGTAACATCTTTTTTCCAGCTGTGGTAAAAGCCACAGATGTGTGTGACCCCATTCCTGATCTTACAGACTTCATATTGATCAAATCATTGAAGGAAAAGGAGATGAAGATGTGGATAGATGGATACCTGGGAGATGCTAATGGGTACATTGACATGAACATCCGCTCCCTCTCTTCGGAAAACCGGATCATCCAGCACCTGCACTCCCAGAGGATGATTTTCCCACAGACGAAGCGACTCAATTCTTTTAGTAGCTGATAACTAATATCCAACATCATTTCCACTAGTGTGCAACTATAGCTGTGAAATTGACTGCAACTACACAGCTGCAAAATCAACTACAACTACAGCTGTGAAATTGAAATCAACTGCAACAATGGCTGTGAAATCAATCCTCACTTCTACTTTCTTTGAAGCAATTGTAAGCTTTTTGATGGGTGGCGTCCAGATTACACCAACAATCTCAACTTTGAGCCATCTGAGTCACGATTCATTCATTAGCCCTGGTTTCAAGCTCTGGGCTGAACTCTTTGCTGCTTGTTTAAGATCAAAACAGTGGATTTTTTTCCCATCTTCTAAACATGTTCAAAGTAGAGAAACTGGGAGCCTGGTGCCTAACCTTCACTCTTATGGTGAGATTTTCTTGACTGTCTCCTCCCCTCACTCGGAACGTGACACCAGTTTCCACTCCTGCTTTGAAGAAAACCACAGGGTCTCCATTAATGATTCCTCCTACTAATCCAAGCAACTCCATGCAACTTCAGTTTACATTGCTGATCAGAGAACATGGATTGATCAGTTTCCAAAATAGTACAGTACCCAAAACAGATAAAATAGTAGATTTGCAGTGATACTCTCAATCTTCAATTCCCATACTAAGTCAACAACAACAACAGATCTGATACGTGATGCAGTTGCTTGCTTACCAGGAGGAATATTGACTCTGATCTCTCTTCTAGCTCCAACTGTTCCAGAACCCTGACATTGATGACAATGTTCCTTCACACACAACAGAAAAGGAAAGAGTTTGAAATTGTTTCATTTGACCACCATGATCATCACATGATCAGGGCACATTAGTTGGGAGCATGTGAGTCGCCTTTTTCCTTGAAGTCAGCCTACTAGTGGCCTTCAATCAAATTGCAGAAAAAATGACTAACCTTTCCCTAAACCCTAAACCCAAGGAACATAACACAATTGTGGATGATATGGAAAGAAATCAATAAAAAGTGCAAATAAAAAAACACTGGTTCTTATTATACCTGGACTATCTTTCCCTGGCCTCTGCATGTTGGGCAGATGGACTCCTGCTTCAAAAATGCTTTCTGCATCACCACCTGACACCAAAAAAACCAAAGGCAAAAGTGCACAGCCAAATTTTTCACATGGCTGCCAGTGAGGGCATTATCAAAAATCATTACCATCAAACACCAAACCAGACAACCAGTGCTCAAGATAAAAAAGATTTCTGACCCTGCCGATTCCACCACAAGTAGTACATGTCTGCGGTCTGGCTCCAGGAGGAAAGCCACTCCCATCTGCTCAGCAACAACAACTGGGTGTAGATGATGAGCGTATAACAAACCAATAATATTTTATTGTATTTGAATTGTATTTTACTCATATGGCCCTAGTATCTCCATTTCATTATCAGTGCCTGGCTTCTTGATATGAGATGTGTGAGAAACAATATCTTGCAATTGTAAAACTTACTGCAAGCAGGACATGGTATTGGCATGGAAAAGGACACTTGTTTTGTACAGCCTTCAACAGCCTCTCGCAATGTCAACTCGACAGTAACAACCTGGCCACCTCATCAATCTAGATACCCATCAGAGCCGGAGCTTTTTCTTTTTCTTTCTGCTGCTGCTCAAATAAGGAGATACCCAGAAAAATACAAACATCATACCAGGAGTTTTGTTCAAGAACTCTTGGGACACTGTAATTATAGGGATTTTAGTATTTGAATGATGTTCAAAGCTCTATGAGGACTAGATGTCATAACATGAGTCCTAGAAAAACACTCACTGGGACATTCTGGTGGACAGCAACTTGGTCTCCAAACATTGATTTGAGAATCTGGAAGCAAGTTCAACAAAACCCAAGTAAGTGTCCATGTACCCAATTCTTCTCTTGTACAAGGCAGTGCCAGAAATTCCATGATTCACAATTCTATCACAGGGGTGCTGCAAAGAAGCTTAAATTATCCCAATTGATGATACCTTACCTCGTCCATTCCACCCCCAAATGCATCACCAAATATGGTCTCTGAGAAGCCTCCAAACCCTCCACCACCTCTCACTCCACCTCCTGTAAATGGACTTCCTGCATGTGGACTTCCTTCATATGCTCCCCCTGCAGTAGCTTGCTCATATGCCTCATGCCCAACCTAATCAATACCCACAGAGAGAGTTTAGGTGAATCATCAGTCTGCAAGAAAACCACCAAAAAAATGCGAATTTGGCTACTACCGATCTATGTGAAAGGATGACCGAAAGAAAACCAAACAAAAGGTGCAACAACAACAACAGTTGATTCTGACCAAAAATCAGCTATCCTTGTGTTGGAATGACCATTGTGGTTTTTTGAGAGTAGAACCATATCTAAAGAGAGATAGAAAAACCCTGAAATCTTTGGGAAGAGATAGTTCTAGACAAAAATACAAAATTCAAGAGATATCTCTCACCTGATCATACATGGTTCGTTTCTTGTCATCCTTCAATATCTGCAAAAGGAATTTATAAATTAGGGAAAGCTTTCATATCAGCTGGAGATCCAATTCATAGATCTGATGACTCCAGCAAGTGGAGAAGTCGGACAAATTGTAGCAATTTCAACATTGAGGTTAGGGTTTACAGTTTGAGATTATTGCTCTTACGATGTCCCACCAAGCTCAGTCTTTGACTGTGCGACTTCACAAAATTCATGTAGGTTAATGCAAAAATTTTTAACCATGTATGTGTTCTTCAAGGGATGAAATCTATTGCAACAATTACACCATTGAGAATTCAAAGAAAGCTCTTTTCTCTCTCACCTCATAAGCTTGTTGCACATCCTGAAACTTTTTTTCTGCTTCCGGATTTCCTTTATTTACATCTGGATGGTACTTTTTTGCCAACTGCTCAAAGACCCAACAGCAACATCATCATCATCATCATCATCCACCCACCATTAGTGATACTAACAGTGCAAGAAGCATGTGCACATGTTGTCATCTCCTAATTCCTCACTGAGTTGAGTCTCAGTGACCTTCCAAGCTCTGAGCTATGGATTGTGCAATTTAGAAAAACCAAAAGCCTCAAACACTCATCTGCACTGCAAATCTCAATGTCCTCAAGTCTTTCTTCAAACCTGTGAACTTCTCTCTTTCACAGGAGATAGGGACTCATGTATCTGAAGAGAATTAGGCAGATAGATCTCTATGGGATGTGTGTGTGCATGTGTGTGTTGTACCTGATAATATGCAGTCTTGATCTCTTTGGGATTAGCACCCTTGTGCAATCCAAGTGTCTCATACAAGTCCTTTGCAACCATCTGAGAACCTGAAAATTCAACCAGATTTGCAGCAACTAAGTACTACTAATTATCCTCATCACCATTTTGCATGAAATATCTCAATGACAAGAAACAAACTACAAGTGCACAGTGATGAAGACTTAACTTACTGAGCCTGCAGCTTCCACAATTTATAAGAAATTCAGAAGCACAGCAGAGTTGAAACAATGAAATGATCATGAGCTTCTTCCATGCCCCCAGGTGATGTTCAGGAATTTTCTTTTGTGGGTTTTAGGGAGTACGCTTGCCTATTGATTGTGTGAGGAGCTAGCTAACTGGCTCAGAAAATATATATATATGCATACATACATACCAGATGCATGAAAGCTTCTTCGTCTTCTGCTTGTGGATTGTCTCCAAGATGATTCCTCAACATAGACACCAAATCCATTAGCTCCTGTTCCAAGGAACCAAGAAGTTCAAACCCTATATCTCAGTCACAGCTTGCTTGCATGCACTTTACATACAACCCATCAGTTCACAGTGCTACATTGCCAAGTTTAGGGTTTAGGGTTTAGCAACAATACAGCAGCAGCAGAAATGGGTAGGAGGACACAACAGCCATAGAGTTGCAGACTGAGAGAGAGAGAGAGAGAGTTTGTCTCTGATCGTTAGTAGAGAACATGCAAGACATTTGAAAGGATGGATGGATGGATTGTGCTGCACCTGGATCGAAATTGAGTGAGAAGAACTGTGCAGCAAGTGGCCAGCGATTGCAACAGAGATTTCTTGCTGCTGTTACAGTGTGCGTGCCTGGAGAATTCCAAAGAAGACTTCTAGTTTTGTGCAACACTTCATCCTCCGCCTGCTGACAAAGAATTTAACAACTTTGGGGTTGATCTATAACAAATTTATTATTTGTTGCTTACAAAGACTGGGACGCAATTCTTTCTTCTTGATATTGTTCTTATTCTGCTTCTGCTTCTTTCTTTTTGGTCGTCGTCGTCGTCGTCTTCGTTTTCTTCTTCTTTCTTCTTCTTCGAGTTGCAGTCTGGAATTTCCGAAAACTGGAAAAACCGCAACAACAAAAAGAAGGCAGGGGTTGTAGGTAGAAGAATTTACTGGGAAACCAGCAAGCGGTGTGCACAGACGAGGGAGAGAGCGTTGCAGCAGGCGCAAGGGTGGAGCAGAAGCTTTGATTGCCATGCCCGATGAGCATAACTTAAAGCGGAAGAGGATCCCACCAGCGAGAAGGGCGAGGGGCCAGAGCGCCAAAGCAAAGAGCGGGCAAGGAACATGGGGATGATTAGGGTTTAGGGTGACAATTGGAATTAGGGTTTAGGGTGCCAGAGGCAAATAGAATTAGGGTTTATGGTGCCAGAGGTGAATGGGTTTGGGGAGTTTAGGGGTGCCAGAGGCAAATGGAATTAGGGTTTATGGTGCCAGAGGTGAATGGGTTTAGGGTTTAGGGTGCCAGCCACATTCAACCTAGGCAAGGGGATAAAAACCTAAATTGGACTCCAGTTTGCTACACATTGAAACGATGAAAAACAAAAAGTGGAAATTAAGTTCCATTTGAATGAAAATATTGAATGAGATTGTAAAGCAACTTGAATTGAATTAAAATTTAATTAATTTCAATCTCCAAATTGAATTCAAAATCCATTGGAATTTAATTCGAATTCGATTGAATCTCAATTCAATTAAATTCACTTCAAATTCAATTGAAAAAAAATACAAATCAATGAAGTTATTGAAAATTTGCTTGTCATTTCCATCGTTCATGATTATCATGTTGAAAAAGAATTGACTTTAAAAAAAAAACACATATCCAAAAAAACGTCATTTATTCCATCCAAAGGAAATTCCAAACCAAAATTGGATGAAATACTATGGGACTATATGGTTGAACCCCTCAACGAACTTCAATCATTGAAATTAGAACATTCCCATTTATACTTAAAACTTGAGGGTGGTAAAATCAATTTGAAATTGGTGTTTATCGACATTGTAAACTAATTTACTTTGCATGACCAAATTAACCCCATTTGTGAGAAGCAACATATTAGACCCAATATCTTATATTCATTCATCCCATGGTTTGCACATTTATTTTCATCATGACTTGCACCTTTGCAAAGGTTATGTTGTGCAAGCTCTTGTAAGTCCCTTGTGTTCTCCAAGCTACTATGCCCTTCTCGCAAACCTAAATCCTTTTTATGACATCAATACAAGGTACCTTTGTTTTGCCAAAAGAAATTTGAATTTATTTTTTCTTTTTGGAGTGATTTTCAAGTTCATTGATCTTCACTTGTTAGAAACAAGCATATAAACTCCCAAATTTTCTCTTTTATAACTTTCTTCAAGATTTTCAATCTTTCTTTGAAGACTTTTCTAAACTCTTTTTATCATGCAACCTCTTATTTTTTAGATAACCTTGTAGGAAAATTAAATCAAAGTTGAAAACATTTTGTGAGGATGAGGTCTACATGTCCAAACATTCATATGCCTTGTGACAAGTTCCTTCAAATTTAATTTTGTGTGAAACATTCTCGACATATCTAGGAAAGTTGTTTTGTGTAAAGAAATCTTTCTTATTATGATTTTTTCTATTAAGACTTTTTGTTGTTCTACTAATTTGTGTATAATTTCTAAAACTTTTGTTGGGTGTCAACTTTAGCAAGTTTATTTCACATTGTGATCCAAGTTCTTGATAAACACATTGTGATTCAAATTCTTGGAAATCACATCATTATCTAGATTTTTGAAAAATCTTTTATGCTTTAATTTTTTTGTGCCTTACTAACATAAGATAATCATATCATTCAATGTGACTATGTGCATGATTGAACCCTTTAAACGTTTTACTTTGTTTCAATGATCAAAGGAAATTTAAATACAATTGATAAAATATTTTGAATGTGGATGAATCAATGGAAACACATTTCCCTCACAAGACCCATTGGACCCAAATCCTGTTATATAATGATTTTTTTAGTCACTTAGTGGTCATATTCTTAAGGTTTAATTCATCTTCTAAATTATGATTTCATTAAATTACTCATTGCATAGTCATTTTTTTGTTTCAAATTAATATTTATTCATCACAATAATGTTCAAACTTCAAATATAATGTCATTTATCATCAAATTTTTAGTCAAATGAAATAAAACACCTTTTATGACACACACCCAAGCTTTTTGATAGACTCAACTACAAGTCCAAAGTGAAAATAGCAGAAGGATAAGGAATTAAGGTACACTCTTTGGCTCACAACACTTCGAAAGTAGAGAGGCGTGTTAAAACTTCAGGATGGGGACTAAGGCGAATGACAAGCAGGTCAATTATTCACACGAATCTACACAAACCAAACAACAAATTGGTTAATGCATAGTTGGAGCACTTTTGGTGCATCGATGAACCCCGGGCAAACATGAACTGACAAAACTCAGCATGACTTAAACTTAAGGAAAGCCACCATTTTTCCCCTTATAATGTTCTCTATGCTTCGCCACAGGGCTTGCACGGAAATGTCATTTTGTATCGAGACTCCCAAGTTGGGAATCCCGAAATTCTTGAAATTGGGTCTTCTACGACTTTGGAAGCCCATAATTTTTTGTACAGACCTTCGATTAAAGTGAGGTCTAAAGCAAAGTTGTAACCCTCTTCGAGAGATTTCAAGGATATGCAACATGTCACTTGCACGCATATTTTATTACATCAAAATTTCACATAAATTTTACTAGGTTGGAACCTCTTTAACCCAAGTAATTTTTTGTACAAAGAAGGAAAATGAATGCAATTTAGTTTCATCTTTCAACCTCGACATTCATCATTTATTAAATTTTTTTCTCACACATTTGTCCTTTTTTACATTCTTCACATAAGTATCACATTCAACTTTGCTTCACCAAAGTCTTATTGTTTTCTTCCATAAAGTTAAATTGACTACATTAAAATTATCCATAAACTGGGTTTGGGTTTTGGCTTCGATTTCAACATGGATCCTCCCTTTCATCTTCAATAATTGATTATCTTTTAAATGAGTAAATGTTAATGAAATTTATTACAAAACATTAAATAAATTATCAAATAACATTTATTACACAATATTTGAAACTTTCTATGATTAATTAATGATAGCGACAAAAGTTACTTAATAAAATTCAAGACCTAAGTGAAATTCATAATACCAACAACTTTGTTGGTAAAGAAGTTTGAACCTATTTTTCTAGGGAAAATGTTAAATGTCCCCATTGAGCACTATTCAATGCAAAAAGTTATTAACAATGTTCAAAATGTGATTTTTGCCAGAAGGTTTGTCTATTTTGACTTTATAGTGTATACTAAATAAATAGAAACTTAACATTTTTGGGGTTCAAAGGTATGTTGTTAATTGGTACATTTTTTCTTATATGTAAAGTTCCAAGTTTGAATTTGGCCTAGTGCAACAAAATGTGCATGGCATAATAAATTATGTTTTTTTTGTAAAAATTGTTGAACCGTGTAACATGGTTCAACCTTAAACCGTGCAAGGCCCAAAAGGACAAGTCAAAAGGGCATCGTATAGAGCTCGATGGGAGGTATTTAGTGGATCTCCTTTTGTAATGGTATAGTAAGAATGTATTTTTCATATTATTTATTGTTTTCATATTTTAGATTTTAGCAAAACTAAAGGTATTAGTTCTAACTATGGATAATTTTGTGAATCATGAATTTTCACCCATAAAAACACATTCTATAAAGTTCCAAATGATAGAAAAAACCAAAAAAAACATGATCAAGGCAACAACCTTAACCTAATAAAAACATGTCACCTTATTTTAACGTTACATTTTTTTAATATGAAATTTCATAGCTTTTTAAATAATATTCAAATGATTTGAAACTTGAAGTCATATTTTCATGACAAATTAAACAAATTCATATAAATTTTCAAACAAAATATAATCAATGTCAAAAAATATTGAAACATGAAATAAAAAGATTTAAAACATCATATAAACCTTAAACCTCCTTTGAATATACATTCATAACTTTTTTTAATGACATTCAAATGGCTTGAAATTTGAAATCATGTTTATGTAATGAAATAACAATTCATGAAATTTGTTAAAACAAAAAAATGATTATGAAAAAAAAAGATATTGATGTTGAAACAAAAAAACTTGAAAGATCATAAATCAAGCATTGGAATAATGGAGTTTTTGAGTTTGAATTCAGTTGCATTAATGCTTTAAATTTCCAAAAAAATTATATTGTAATAAGTTTCTTAACAATTGTCATAATTTAGGTTATTGGTTTATGGAATTTGGTTTCAAACTTGAATGGAAGGCAAAATGAGAGGCTATCATTGAAAAAGCTCCTTGTTTGCTTCTCAAAATTATGCATGTACCCAAGCTATGTGAACATGGCAACCACAATATTGTATTGTCATGCCCAAGTGCCTCCTCATTGAAGTCAAACTTCTTATGATGACATGAATACATTAAAAAATTCAAAATTTTTTTTTTTGAAACATCAAATTGATCAAACTCAAATGTGTTCCATGCAAAATAGAAATCCCCACTCAAGTTTGAATTCAAGTTGACAAAATCTTGACATGATGAGGAAAAGAAGAAGAAAGATTCATTAAAACCAAAAATCCTTACAAAGATTTTTAATTGCAAAAAAAAATATGAAGAACTTTTTTCAAAAGTTTGAAAATGAATCAATTTGTATGTTGATATGTGTCCTCCTTCATGTAGAAACAAGTGTCTTGCTATAATATTAAACAAAAAAATTCATCAACAATAAACATGTGAATCTTAATTGTAATTTTTAAAAATCGCCATTTTGAAAATGTTGATCATGTTTAGAAAGTTTTAAAATACTTATGAAAATTCAATTGCTTGCTTACTTTACCTCATGAATTTTATGTCCAATTACAGATGTTTTTGAAGAACAAGTCATTTTTTGTTTATGAAGTTTTACAATTCCATGATGTTGTTAATGAATCACTCACTTGTTTATTTAGTTTATATAATATTTACAATTGTTAATTTTCTTTAGAAAAAAATCATTCACATCTTCATGGATTTTGGAATTGCAAAATGCTTTTGAATAATCATTCACACGCTTAGTTCATGACTTTTGTAATTACATGTTTTTTGAAAAAAATCATGTGTGTTCACAAATTTTGTAGTTGCATGATAATCGTAAAGAAATGTTCACTTGTTTGCGCATCATCAATTTGTGGCAAATTCATGCTCTTAATAATCATTCTTGGGTTATGAATCTTGACATTTCATGATGTTTTTGAAAAATCATTTGTTCAAGGTGGCTCATTGAATTGTGAAGATTCAAGCTCTAGAAAGTCACTTGCTTAGTTCATGCATTTTGGAATTGCATGATGTTCTTGAAAAAACATTTGCTTCCTTGTTCATCTTGAAAGGTGAAAATTCATCATGTTCATGAATTTTCATTTTGCCTAATGTTTTTGAAGAATCTCTCACTTGCTTTTGGTTCATGAATTTTCATTTTGCCTGATTTTTTGAAAAATCACTCACTTGCTTGGCTTATGAACTTTGGTTTTGTGTGATGCTCTTGAAAAATCACTCATTTGCTTGGATCATCTTGATTCATGCTTTTTGAAAATCCATTCAATTGTTTGGTTCATAACTTTTGGTTTTGAATGGTGCTCTTGAGAATCACTCTTACTTGGTTGTTCATGTTGAATAATGAAAATGCCATATTCTTGAAAATCATGTGTCAACTTGGCTTATGAATTTTATGGGGGTTTCATGGTGCTTTTGAAAATCATTTTGCTTGTGTGTGAATTAATTTATTGGAAAGAAGAATATCATGATCTTGAGAATCATGAGCAATCAATCTTTTAAAAGCAAATTATCACTCACTTTGGCTCATGGAATTTTGTGAAAATAAAATCATGTTCTTGAAATTCACTTGATTTGCTTGTGAATTAATTTTGTGAAAATGCAATTCTCTTGAAAATTGAAACCCATTTTACTTCACAAGATTTATCAATTAATTTTTATTTTTTTTAAAACCCATTTTTTCCCTTTATTATTCCATGGAGCTTTTGTTTTGTGGCTCTCTTCATGGATGAAAGTAATCATCTCAATCCTCATTACCAAAGGTTCTCAAAATGCCCATCCACCGGTTATATAAGCCATAACCAAATACCCACCCCAAGGATTCAACACCACCACTTCCTCCTCTCTTGGGCCTTCCTCCCTCCATCACAAATTCAAGTCTCAAAAGAGCTCCCTTTTTCACTTTTTGTGACCTCAATTTGTGCATATGGGCCCTCCCTCCTTCCACTACAAATACAAGTCTCAATAGAAGTCTCTTCATTACTTGATTTGGGACTTGGATTTGTCCTCGCTTCTTTTGGAACCTTGATTTGTGGTGTGATCCCAAAACAAGAAGTGTCAACCGTTGATTGGCTACAAATCTAGATCCCAAAAGAAGTCCCTTCTGCACTTTTTTTGGGAGTTGGATTGGGCTTCACTTCTTTTGGGATTTCACTTCATTTCTTTGATCCCAAAAGAAGTGCCATCTCTCCTTTCCCTCCACCACAAATCCAAATCTCAAAAAAAATGAGGACCAATCCAACTCCTTCTTTTGGGACTTGGGTTGTGATGGAGGTCCCAAAAAGAAGTGTAAACCCTCCTGAGAGCATACCTCTCTCTCTCTCCGCTCCCTCCACCACAAATCCAGGTCTCAAGAGAAGTCCCTTCTTTAAACAAATTTTGAAACTTGGATTTGTCCTCACTTCCTGCACTATAGATTCAGGTCCCAAAATAAGTGGAGTACGAATTCAAGTCTCAAAATCCATACAAAGAAAGAAGGGACTTCTTTTGGGACTTGGATTTGTCCTCAGGTCCTGCACCATGGATCCAGGTCCCAAAAGGAGTGGAGGACAAATGCAAGCCCCAAAATCCGTATAAAGAAAGAAGGGACTTCTTTTGGGACCTCGATTTGTGGCGGAGGGAGGGAGGGAGGGAGGGAGGGAGACTGGGTCTGGCGAGAGTGGTGACGAAGGTGGTGGCGATGGCGGAGCTTCTTCTTCGTCTTCATCTCGCCCCGCGCCCGTTCGCGCTTCTGCTCTTCGCGTCGTCGTCGTCGTCGTCTTCTTCTTCTGTCTCACCGTCGCCGCTGCAGTATCGCCCTTGTTTTCATCCGCACCGCAACAACAATCTCCTTTCGATCCAGCAGCATAGATCATCGTCGACTGCTTGCTCCGTTTCTCGCCGCCATTCAGAAAAAGGCTCCTTGAAGAATCGAGGAAGGCGAGCATTACCGTTCCGGGTGCTCTTTACGCTCTCGGCCGCGGCTGCACTCGTTTTCCTCAGGAGGTATGTCCCTTCAAATCAAATCCGTCGGCATTGGTAAATGTTCCGAATTAGATTAGTTAAGCTTTTCTTCTCTTCAAAGAATGCAAGCAAAATCTTCTTGGTGCAATTTCAAAGAGGAGCTGAGCTCTCTTTCTTTCGAGGGTTTTGCACAGGAGACGGACTTTGCAGAAAGCGAAGGCGCGAGAGTTGATGGCGTTCAGAAAGGAGGAGGAAGGAACGGCGGCTCTGGCTGTTCCAACAATCGACACGCATTTGCATGTGTGGGCTTCCCCTGAAGAGGTAATAGTATTGTTTTCATCACGCCTTCTTTCTCTTGATTGCAATCCTTCTTTGAGTTTGTACTTGAGAACAGCAGCAGCAAGGTCCAAGGACTCAGTTGTCGACCTAAAAAACCTTACATGATCTCTTTGGATTGTCAGAACCTCTGGGAAACTTTTTCCAAGTTTGTGAATTGCAGTGTACCCAAGAGCAAACAGATCTTCAATCTATGTTCTTCAAGAAACCAGTACAAACTATTCCAGAACATTATCAAAGAAGAGAATAGTGAGACTATCTATCAACACTTGTTAAGAATAGGCATGTCACATTCAAAGATGTGATACTAAAGGGAGCAATCTCAAGATGGAATCTCTGAATTTTGCTTTTGCAGTCAAAGAAGTACCCATATTTTCCAGGCCAGGAACCAACCATACCAGGCAATGCTGAAGATTTACTCAAAGTAAGGCCTTACAAACACTCCTGCTGTATTTTGATTGTTCAAGTGTTGAACTACTGAAAGTATAGAAGTTTGAATGACAAACCCTAAGTCTCCATCAAAATGCTCACACCTTTCTCCTTACTGATCCTACTAAACTTGATGTAACAAGTGCATATCTGTGAACAGTTGATTGCACTATTGATGCTGCATGTTGTTATTAGTGTTTCAGAGTGGAGAACTATGTAGACAAAGTGATGATAGTGATTGATAGTGGATGGCACTGCATGGATATAGTTTTTTCATGTTCCAGAATCAGGGTCCTGATCAAATGAAGGTTCTAATTTCAATCCTTGAACACTCTGAACAAGGTTATGATCAATATGTTGGATATAGGGTCTAGAATATGAATGTGCTGATGGCAGTTGACAGTGCATGGCAGAAGCAGGTGTGGACGGAGCTGTCATCGTGCAACCTATAAACCACAAATTTGATCATTCATATGTCTCAAGGTAAAAAGACCACAGGGCAAAAACACAACAGAAATTGAAATTGCTAGTATCATTTTCGAATGGATCCATTTCTCTGCTGATGTCATCTTTGTTGAGCAATCTGCATGTGAAAAAGTGTGCTACAGAAGTACCCAAGTAAGTTTGTGGGGTGCTGCCTGGCTGATCCAACTGATGGAGGAGGTGGCGTAAAAGAACTGCAACGCCTTGTTGAAGATGTGGGTTTCCAAAACCTTCTTTTACTACTTCATGAACTTGGGTTGGTCTTGAAGTGTTTAGGAGCTCAGAGGTGGCATCATTGATAACTTTCTCATGCTGAGCTTCATGTCCCTGGTGGTCATTGGCATCTAACTTGCTTGTTGGATCCTACAGGAAGGATACAGGGCTGTGAGGTTCAACCCATATCTTTGGCCCTCTGGTCAAAAGGTAGCTTTAAACCAGCCCGTTGTCCATGTGCCAATGTAGGTGTTATGCTCCTGATAAGAATGCTGTAGATAGCTGTATTGAAATGTTAGTAATGAAGGTTGATGAGATGGGCAGATGACAAATGAGGTGGGCAAAGCCATGTTTGCCAAAGCTGGAGAACTTGGTGTCCCTGTGGGCTTTATGTGCTTTAAGGTACTCTATGTACTGCCTGTATGCAACTGATATTAGCTTTATGAAAGTGTGTATGTGTCATGTTGGACTTGACAAGGCAGGCTTGGTAGGTATCTTTCAAAGAGAATTTTTCTAATCTATTGTCAAAGCTGAATAAGTTTACTGTAGGTCTTAGTTCCTGAAAACCAGGCTTGTTAACAGGGCCTCATGTTGCACATTGATGAAATTGAGGAGCTCTGTAAGGAGTTTCCAACAACAAAAGTGTTGATAGACCACCTGGGTTTCTGCAAACCTCCCAAGTAAGCTTCAGCCAAATATTCATTCTCTTCTCTTCAAAGGATATGTTCAGGGTACAACAGGCCCCAACTACTACTCTCTAGTTAGGCCTCTCTGTGCCTTTCACTTGGATGCTTGCTTTTATTCGGGGCAAGCTAAAATGGAATGCAGCTTCCCTGACAAGCTTGTTGGAGCTTGAACAAGAATACTATTGACATTTTTTGTATTTTCTATGCCTTTATGCTAGCCAATATCATCACTGAGTCTTCCTGTTGCTTCTGAACATGCTAGACACTCAGAATACATATTTTTGTACAATTATTTGCCTATACGTGTTAGCAGATTATTATATACTTATCTACAGCTGCTGCCACAAGATGATAAATTCAGTGGGGAGTAAAGGCAGCTAGTTACTGCCCTTGATGATGAAGGTGATGGTCTGATACTTTGTGAGTGACAATCATAATGTTATTATCACCACACTCATTCTTGTTGTGTTTGTTTCAGTTTGGCATGAACTGAAAGAACATTTATTCGGTTACCTTAACATGTTCTTGTGGAGTTTCTCTATGGAATAAAATAGATAGTCTCTTTTCTTTGTATACATTTCTCTTCATAATAACAGTTGTAAACTTCTTCAAATGTTTATAACAGTTACCAGCATTTTCTTTTCAAAAAGGAATCCACTGACTAACTTCAACCAATTCTTGTGGAAGTGTATCATTACAATTGGTGATTGATTTTCTTATGTGAATTGGAGATGAGTGGTGCAGGAATGTGGAGGAAGAGGATGCATTGAAACATCTTTTGGGCCTCTCTCGGTTTCCACAGGTATATGCACAGGATTAGTTGAGTGACCCATTGCCTCCTTCCATTCTGCTCAGATATCAGACCACAAAAATGGGTGCACAATGCTGGTGTCTTTTATTAGCGATGATAGTTTCTTTTACTACGGCCAGTGTCTTGATGTATTCTGTTGTCTTGTTGCAGGTCTATGTGAAGTTGAGTGCATTTTTCCGTGTGTCTCGGGAACCTTTCCCCTACAAAGATACCTGGCAGATGCTCAAACAGCTTCTAGACACCTATGGGGCAGATCGACTCATGTGGGGCAGGTTCATTTCCAACCATGAAATGGAACATTGCAATTGAAAGTGTACTCTCCAAAGGCCAGGTTTTTATGTCATAATTGTGAGACTGCTGAACAAATCATGGCTCCACAAATGCAGTCCAAATTGGCTAGTCTGTTGTTACAACTTCAATGCTGACATTTTTTCCAACCATTTGCTAATTTTTGTCTTGGTTTTTGCTCATTGTGGCAGCGACTTTCCATTTGTGACAACCGAGTGTGGATACACTAATGCATGGCATGTGCTGCCACCTGCAAATTCAAATGAGGCCTTTTTTTCTGAAAAAGAGGTTAAGGCATGTATGGGCGGAACAGCTGTTTCACTGTTCAAGGGAGGATGGAAAAATCACTCATCTGGTTTATAGGAAAGCGACCTGACCAGTTGCAGAGATTTCACCCTTCATGTAGAAACCAGTACAAGATTGAAGTCTGATGTAATTATTAATCTCATAAATACCTTTTTTAGTCTTTCCAAAAGGAGCAGTGGAGGTTTAGTGTATGATATGAATAGATAATACTCCAACTTCTTTCAGGGGTTGGGAATATACTCTTTAGCAACCAAAAAGAGTAAGAGCATAAGCACATGGCAACATAATCCCCACATAAGTCCAAGTGATTCTGTTCATCACCTGACTGTGAAGTGTCAACTCCAGGTTTGACCTATCCCGTTCCACTTTCATTCTCTTCTTCAAATTGAGAATCCAAGAATTCATAAGGTAGCAAATGACATTCTCTTCTGCAAATGCATAATTGAGAAAGTCAATATATGTAGATATTTGTTTGGATGGTGTGGTTGATTGAAGATGAAGCAATCGAATTCATGTGAAATTTTGTTCAGCATCCAAGAGTGGACATTTTGCTATTCAAAATGCCAAGGAGAAATTCTGCTAGATAAGGTGTGCTCCAGTTTTTCTTGGGGTTTTTATTCAAACAGTAGAAGGTTTATGATTGGAGTGCTTTATGATTGGGTTGGGACTTAGATCATCGATTGCTCAATTGTGGCTTGCATTAAAGAATTTATAATGTAAATAAGTGAACTAATCGAAGATGCATGTGTTGTAGAACTAAACATGTTGTGGACTTGATAGGTGTTCCCAAGAATGCAAAGTCTTGTGGATCTATGGAGAATCCTTCTCAAGATGTGATCCATATTTGATCCATAATTTCCCAAGTTCACTACCAAAATGTCAAGACCAAACATATCCATAGGACATGGATCCAACCATTGGCTGAGGTGAACCCCAAACTCACCTTGAATGAGGTTCACCATCAAAACATGCCTGAGAGGGGGGAAAAAAAATGTGTAGTACAAATACTTAAGTTTCTAATTATTAGGATCAAAGCTAATTTTATCCTTCATAAAGGATCCATTCCAAGGAGTCATAGCCCAACAACTTTGACCAACTAAAGCTCGTGCCAAGATCCATCTATTACTCCTCAAGATTGATTCACAGCTTTTTCTAGTGGCTCTTTGAATCAAGTTGTCTCGTGCTTGCACCCCCTCACAAGCAACTTGAAAGGCAAAAAAATGTTCAAAATGTGTTTTTGCCCATCAAAAGAAATACAGTGTAATGGTAGAATAAGATCATGTTGACAAGCAATTCAAGAAAAGAACTTGGGGTTTTTTTTTTAAAAAATCATGGTACCATTATAAATCTTGCTAGTTAGTTTTTTACTCAAGGCTTAAATGAGGTTAGGAAGACATTTTTTTAATAAATTATTTGTAAATTACAATCATTCTTATTCTTCAAACCTCAGTTACAAAATGCTATCTAAAGTCATTTGTGAGCTTCATTGAAATTAATTGGAAACATTGGACGTTTTGATGCAAGTGTCATCATGTGACATAAAGTTGAAAAGCTTGGATTAGAAGATGGTGTTTGAAGTGTGACACAACATGAAAAGTCTTCTTAAGAATTCTTAGTCTAAATTAAATGTAAGATGTTTAAACTTTTCCTTCATTTGTATTCATATTTGTTGTTCACATTTTTATACGAAAAGGTCAAATTTTTGTCAACCCATCATGTCAAATGCATTTGTTAAAACTATCTATCACATTGAAATGCAAAATGAAAGCTAACTTATCACAAAAAAAGCAAACAAACCTTTCAAAATACATCATCTAGTCAGGATTAATTCACACATTTTTTTTTAGCCAATGTGTCAAACTAGGCTAGGTCTTAGTCGTAGCACATCCCTAACCTAGCGAATATTCATTCCAATCTATTTTTTGAACTTGTGTAGTGTGAATAGGGATATTTGAAAACTTGGGCATTTGAAAAGCTTGGATGATGATTATTAAAACATTATTTGTCTTTGTTTCTCTTTTGTCAAGTTGTAGTTTTGAAGCTCAAGAGTTAAGGGGGTGTAAGAAATTCCATTAGTGATCCAAAAAAAATTTGTGAGAGGTACATTGGAAGCACCTTCTTGAGGTGAAATCAAATTGTTAGTTACACAAGCAATTGAACTCTTGTGGTGTCATTGTGTGAGTGTTTATACGATTTTGAACATCCTACCTAGTGGCATTAAAGTATTATGTTATTGTAATATGATAGGTTTTGTGAAACATTTTTGTGATAGATGGCAAATTTGATTAGTACCAATTTTTTGTGGGTATTTAATGTATTGGTAATTGAATGGATGATTGGATTCGTGACCTAATAAAAAAATAAATTGTTGACATCCACAAGTTTTAAGGTCAAGATGAAAATTACATGCTCATAAATACAAATAGGGAAAGAAACAAATGCCAACTAGTTGATGACATTTACAAATAAAAGCCTTTTCACCGTAAGGCTATTATGTGTAAATTGGATATTTAAGAACCACTCATGCCAAGGATTGGACTTCTTACTGTCATAATATTCTTGAAATGATGCTTTATAAATCAACTTTTTATCTAATTTAATTCTTATGACTCAATTTAAAGATGTTGCATTATATATTATGTGAAGGTGTACCTTAAAAATTTCCATAAAAAAATCATTTTTTAATTTTTTTGAAATCATTGAAAAGTCCTTTAAATAGCAAAAGTAGTCTTTTAAGCATTGGTTACATGATTTTAAAATTTATTTTTGACACTTCATACTCATTAAATTCATTTCAAAATTATTCAAATGTTCCCATAAAACATGAGGAACATTATTGTAGAAGTTCATCCAAAATTTTCAACATAAACTTAGGTAATTTTTTGTCTTTTACATTATCAATTATAGCCTTGAATGGTTCCTTATAGCCCAATTACACCCTATTATCCCTTATCATGGGTGGGCTCTATATTAGTCACTTCAATGTATATCTAAGGTAATGGAAAAAAATTTAAAGGGGAGTTTGGTGATATATTATTGGATTTGCAAAAAGTTTTTTATCATTTAGAACCATGTAAAAAATGAAAAATCCAACATCTAATTATCCAACATAAAGTTCACTAAATTGCGACAAGGATGAATAAGATATTGTAATTTGGATAACTTTGTTACACCATGTTCCCATCAAAGAAGGGACTAATATTTCATGACGGTTGGACCTATTACTTCTCAACATTGGGGTGGGTGTACACAAAATCATAATGTTTAATGTTTATGTGCAAATAAATGGGTTTCACAAACAAAGGATATGTAATTTGTTATGTACCTAGGAAGTTTTATCTTTTTTTTACCCAAACAAATGAGTATTGAATCTAATTCCCATTATCATCACATTCACAAGTCATGTGACAAACTAATAAACACAACGATCCAAGTTATGCCCTTTTAACTTATGCATGAATTAATTTGCTAATTGCTCAAATCTTCAACATGAAAATTACAAGTTTATTGTGTCATTAACATTTTTATACACCATACTCCCCTTTTCTTCTTGTCCAACACATGCCCAAACCCCCTTTAAATACTAAGTAAAAAAGGTTAACAAACAACTTTTAATGTATCTTGTCATCATAATCCAATGATTCATAATTTGTGATCTTCAATTGTAACCTTAAATTGTCACTTAAAATTAAATGATCCATCAAGTATGAGTCATCTAATGTTAAATTGTTAATTTCAATATGATGACTCGATTAAGATTATTCAATTTCATCAAATGAATCATTACACAAATTACATATGTTCAACTTTTTAAATTTGAATCATCACTTGAACTAGTTATACCCAACTTTTAGAAGATGGGTTGCACCATAATTTTTAATGTCATATTTTTAAAATTTACCCCAAATTTACATGATTTTCTTTCAAAGTCCACAAATTACATTATTTCATTGACCTTTACATCTTATATTTACATTGAGCTAATTTCTAAATTATACATAGGAAATATGGGGAAGACCACAGGTTCATCATAGTTGTCCCCCATTATTATCAAGTTCATCTAGAAAATAACAAAAGAAAATCAATGGAAACTTGAAATGCCCAAATTGTTGGCATCATTCCCAACATCCAACTTCCTTTTCTTACAAAAAAGATATTAGATTTAAAGCTTTGTAGAGATTAATTATGCTAATTGGTCCTTCCCTTTCAATTATCTAATATTTCATGATTATGGGTGGATATGGAAACATGACTTGCACATTAAGGCAAAAGCACCCAAAATTGAAAAAAGGCCTTGAATTGAGCCCTATTATGTACTCTTAGAATTATACAATTTTTTTGGAATGTATGATTATAATAGTTTTCAATTTGGGGTTATCATAAAAATAACACAATATGGCTCAAGAGGTTGTGGCTTAAGATTACAAATAATTCATTTCAAACATCTCAGGTTGTGATTTAAGATTACAATTCATTTATTTGGGATGCCTTGGTAAGCGATAATTCAAAGCCAGCCATGTATTAAAAGATTTTTTTGGGGGAAAGCTTTCACTTGTTTTTTTACTTGAACAATTTGCTTCTAACACGTAAAAAAGATTTTGGTGAAATATTTTGCCTTAATTCACAATATTTGGAGAAAAAATAAATTAAAATTCACTAGATCTCTTCAACAAGTTCTTACAAGTAGAAAAAATATTGAAGGATTAAAAAAATGTCTACTTACATATTTTGTCTATAACCAAGTTTGTTTAAATCTTTTTATAGATTATAGCCGATTTGGCTTCATCATAAAATCGAAAAAAACCATGTTTAAAGTTTGCCCTTTTCTTTTTTTCACTAATGCATTTCAATTCCAACCCATTTAAGATCCCAATTTGGGCACATGTGGTTGAGCAATATTATGATTCTTGCTTAATCATATTGAAAGCCTTCATTTGAAACTTGAGGTGTTATATGCATGATTCATGGAAGATCATACTAACAATAGAGGAAACTTTAACATAAGTTTTCATAAATTCATAACTCAATGAAAAAAAAGGTTCAAAAAACTAACTATAACCCAAATTTTTATTAACAATGTTTATGTAGTGCAAATGGCGATCATGCATAAGAAGAATTAGAAAAAATGGTGATCAATCCACAAAAGATTTAAACAAATTTGGCTTTAAACCAAATATGTAATTAGAATATTATTTCAACCTTTTATGTTTATGGTTGCACATTTAAAATGAAATATAAAAACTTCATGATTTTTAGTTTTTTTCCTTTCATTTTTGGCAATGGAAACTTATTTAAATCACTTCATTTTCAAAAAATTTATTTTTAATAAGTTTTTGAAAAAAATCAACTTACGTTGAGTTTCAAATTGTTTTGTTTTTAATGAGAAAAATCCATGTAGTAAAAAATTGAAATATGATAATCTACTCACTATGTTTATTATGATGGTTTTGGGTGACTATACCTTATTTTGGAATATTGGGAAATACTAGTAACTTGACCATCATATTATGTGTAATAGGTGTGGGTGAAGATGTTATTAAGGGAGGGATTTAGGTGTGATGATCTATCATTGGATATGTGTAGTGTTGCTTTTACACAAACACCTACTTTGGATTTTTGACATGTGCCTAAAAAAATCCAAGTTCACAAGATGTGCATTTTTTTTATTTTTTTGTTTTGGGACATGTTAAAATATATAAGGATGTGTTTACAAAACATTAGAAATTTTATCCAAATACACAACAATTGGTACACAACTATTTGATGTTTATCATATGTCCTTTGTAATGTTATTTGCATTAACAATATCCTCCTCCTCTTTTGGACCTAAATGGTTTAAAACTAGTTTAACAATTAATAGTTAAATAAAAGTTGTTATAGTGTTTTGAAAAGACATGAATGTTTGGAACATCATGGCAATATTAAGTTGTTGGACATCTCTTCTATGCTTTTGAACACTAAATTGCGATAAATACAACACCTATGCATAACATGATTGAAAATTTTTCAATTAAAAATACAAAGCAATAATTGAAATATTTTACACACAAACCCACCAACTATGCACATATAACCACACTTGGAAGCCCATTTTCAAGGTTTGTTGATGGGGGTATGCAAAACATGGTTGGTGTCTCCCCTTTTCCTTTTTGTGTCCTTGGTTACTACTAATCTAATCTTGAAATCAATGACCTCCCATGATTTTCATTATAAAAATATAGTAGTAGCTAAGGATTCATAACAATTAAAATCCTTTAAAGTTTTGATGGTATGTACTATGTACCTTGTAACTTTTGTGTTTTATATGTCCTTGTGTACCCTAACTCTTGTAATACTCATGGTTTGGGGTAGCCCAAAGATGAACATGAAGAAAAAAAACCAATGTTGGGTGGTAGCAAAGTCATGGGCACGTATCAACTAGGGCATGCACTTGGATATGGGATGCCCTAATTGCCAAACCCTAGTTCATAAAATAATGAACAAGACCTTGCCTAGGCAAGTTTCGTTTTTTTCATACACATGTGATGCCTTTACATTTTTTACAAATCCTATGAAATGCATCGATGGGGTGAGCATCTCATAGTTTGAACATGTGTAAAACATTGACATGTTTAGGGTTATAAATTATAGGGTTAAAAGTTAAAAGTTGTTTGTTGTTTTGAGGCTTGAGAATTATTGATGTGCACTAATCTGATAAAGCAAAAGTTCATCATGATGGAGACGACAATGGCAAAATGGAAAAAAATGTTGGAAATGAAATACAATGGAAAAAAACACCGAATTTTTTATCTATTCTTCTCTTGATGTCCTTGTCCTACTACACGTTTGAGGTTAGCATTTTTGTTGTAAAGTTTTTTATGTTGATTTTTTTCAAACTACAATTGGAGCTTAGGATTTTATTTGTTGTTTTAGTGAAAAGTTCAAATGTTATGGTGTTATAATGGTTCATCACTACAAGTGCTTTTTTTATGTAGTCACCAAAAGCTTGAGAATAGTTGTTTTCAAGAAGACTTGATTTCAAGCTTGAAAAACTCTTGGTTTCAAAAAGATTTAACTTCATTTGCTTTTTGGTTTTCTATTTGATGCTAGTGGTTAAAGTAAACTTCATTTGTGCATTTCCATATCACCTTGAGTTTCAACATCTAATTGTTTTCAATATGGTTATGGATTGATCTAATGCATTTATGAATGGAGTGGCTAAAGATGGATTTCCTAATTTGTTCATAATTGATTATGGTATTGGCATTACTAAAGATGGCATTGGGAGTGGGCTTGGATTTGAAATAGGCCTTATTGCAAGCATTGAAATAGAGCTTTGTGAGAACAATTCAAGGATTTTAACAATCAAAATTCAAGCACAACATGAGTAGTTGCTTCTATAATTAAAACCCAACCAAAAGTTTTAATTCACATGGTTTCATCATCAAGTATGTGAGCATTTTTCAAACTCAATGACCTTAGTGTTGTTGTGGATGTTTTTAAGTTTCAAAGAATGAGATTGATTATGTGCCATAATGTGCATTAAAAATAATTAGGTCAAAGTTTTACCCAAAGCTGAAAAGGTTTGGTTTGTACAACGAGGTCAATGGCAAAATTGCCATGAATCGTCATGTTGTTTTGAAACATTCTACAACTTTGGAGTTGTTTTAATGTTGCCACAACATCTTATGCCCACCCAAGTGCTAAAAAATGAAAAAGACAAACGCATGTGCAGTTGTTAATTTTTTCAATACTAGAGGACCTTATTAAAAAACAAACCATGTTCAAAACATGATTTAATATTCTACATCACAAAGGGTTACAACCCATTGGGCTCCACTAAAAACATTTGGTTGATAAAGGCTTGTCTCTCAGTTGTGTCATGGAGTTGTGTTTTTTAGCAATGACAATTCACTAACAAAGTTATCCCAAACATGGTTGATAAGATCATGGAACTATATGTGTTTTACACCCTTATTGAAACAACCACATTATTGCCACTTTTGATTTGTGCATGTGTTTTGAAGATGCTTTGATATTTTTGCATTGGTTGTAAATTACATCAACAAAAAATGGGAAGTGTGCCATATCATTGTTGAAATTTTTAAGGTTCATGAAACAACTAAAGTTACCATGGTTGTGTAATTGAATGAATTGTTTTTTTGATATGAGTTGCTAGACAAGGTGATAGCATACGTCAAAGATGAAGATGCCAATTTGAACACTTTCACAACAACCTTGATAAGCATTATATTTTGTGTTCCATTGTAGTTGTCATAACCTTTTGTTGCCAATTGTTATGAACATGCCATGCCAAAGTGTCGTTAGTATGCTATTAATGACATCAAAATATGTGATGAAATGCAAGATGTTTCAATTAAGGATGTTTAATCTTCTCTCTAGAAAACAATTACTTGGATGAAGAAAGATGGGAAAGGTAGACAAGAATTGGGCTAAGGTTTACAAAGATGAAATTTTCACCCACAAAAATTAAAAATTCCAATCAAAATTTGATTCACATCCAAAGTTTTTTTGTTTAAATGAACCCTAGAATTTTAGGGCGCCATAAACTTGTGTTATTCAAGGCAAACAATTATTTTGCATAGTAGAATTCCTATTCTTCAAACATGGGCCGTGGCACAAAAAATGACAAAACTTTTGATTCTAGTGGTCACCTAGTGCGTCTTGAACCAATCCCAAGGGTATTAATTATTGTTAAATGTAATCCATGTTGTTGTATACAAGTGTATTATGATGTGTAACATTAAAACGACTGCAAATGATGTGATGCAAATACGAGGGCCAACAAGATTTTTGGTTTGTTATTTAGGGGTAATTTTGTAAACTAGTTTTGGTTTTTTATTTGGGGCTCTAATTATTTTATTTTGTTATTGATTATAGGCTAAAGATTTTGATGATGAGTTGATGCATCTTGGGCTGAAGTTATTAGTGTGTTAAGTCCATTTTTGGCATTTGCATCATTATTTTAGCCTTGTGCCACTCACAACATGATAATTTTTATAGTTTACCCACAATTTAGAAATTGTAGCTCATCCAAGAATATTTGGGCCATAAATTGACCATGCATGTTGTTGTAGAATACGACAATGAGATTCTTGTGCCATTTTTTTTTGTTATTTACAATTTTTTAACATTAGTTTTTGTCAATGTTGAATTTATTGGGTTTGTTACTTGTGAACTTGGTGTAATTGGAACTTTGGATTCAAAAAGGTTACATTAAGGCTTTTTAGAGTTGAATTGTCATTTTTCAAGAAGAATACATGCTTGCAAATGCTTTCAATCTTTTGACTTGGTGGGTAGAACATGAATAATAGTTTCCCAACATTTCACATGGGCATTTTCAATTTACAAATTGGAATTGAAAAAAAATTGATATGGCAAGGGTCATCATAGGTTTGAGATGTTGCTAATTTGGGATTGATAATATCGACAATTGGTTCTTGTTATGAAAAATTGGCTAGATAATCCCATATTTGGGTGCACATTTGGACCTAAATCAATTTAGGAATACCTTTAGATTGAAAATGACATGATGTAAGAAAATGAAGATCTCATTGTTGATTTCAATTTGTTTGAAGAAGATTGACATTGTATGCAATTTTGGGGTGTAGAAATGGATATGGTTTGGAGTTTGGATTTTTTGGTTGAAGGTATATTTACCTTATGGGCATAGGGTGGGTGCAAAATAAGGTGAACCACTTTTTAAATCACACTAAAAGTTTTTGTAGAGTGTCATGCATTAATATGCCATAAAATCATCATTATATGAAATTTTTCATTGAATTAATATTCCCAACTTGAATAAGAAAACATTTATATCAAAAATTATAACATATATTTTTCAAATATAGAGTATTGAACTTTTGAAGTTGCAAAATATGAACTTGTCTTTTTTCAAATACATTTTTTTTTATGAATTTTGTTTGGGTTATTATATAGGGACTCAATATATGATATATTAAAGCAAAGTAACATAAATGAAAAAAATTGTTAGAAAACCCTTAACCCAAAAAAATGAACTTTTAAATATTTTAAAATGGATCTCATTTTCACAAGTTCATATCATATTCATTTTTTGATTAATATTAATGTCTTTTTTCTTGACATGCATGTTAAAGAGGTATCTAGTTTGGTTTTTATTCACATAATCTTTTTTATTTCACTAACCACCTTTAATCTTCCACTTAAACAATGACATCACAATAGACTATAATTTTAACAGTACCAACTGGACTATTTATCTACCTGAATCAATCCACCTTACCTTGCAATCACCTCATATTGATTGTGATGTCTATTTTTGTGATTTGTTGGTTGCAAGTTCCTAAACCCTAGGCTAGCGTGAAGTGCTTCAATGATGAGTAAAGGAATAATGTGAAGCATTCGAAATTTTTCAAGTCTCCACAATAGGTTTAAAAGCCTATGTGATGTCAATGTTTTTTGAGGTATGTGTGTTTCCAATGTTGCATGTGGTGTCTATGGGGGTATTATGGGGGGGTCTATGTGTTTGTGTTATGCATCTTTGTGTGAATTTTCAGATGACATTATGTTAGTGTTTTTGATAAGGGTCCATGTGCCATCTCCTTGTGATTGAATTTGAATCCAACTTGTATGGGGTGTCCAGGTGTTAGACACTAGGATTTTCAGTCTATAAATAACAAGGCATTTGTAGTATGTCATGGTGGAACTAAAATCAATCTCTTCAATCATCTTGTGTCCAATTCCCAAAGTGGTTGTCATTTCACCCTAACCACTCACACAGAGCAATGATCTAAAGCTTAGTTTGACTTGATCCCACTTCTGAGAGTGTAATGGATTTTGAAGAGAGTGGTTTAATAAAGTCTTCCAAAAATTTAAAAAAACCAGAATTTCTAGAGAAAGTGGAGGTTTTGGGTTATAATGATAAATGCATAAATATAAGCAATTTGGCCTCTTTCTCAGTTTGGAATAGCTTTTTGATAGCAGCTCAAAAGAGAATGAAACATATTCAAGAAAGTGATGAGAAAATAATGTTCTATTTGTTGGGTACCTGAATTTAGTCGAGCTTTTATGAAGTCTTTCCAACTTTAGTGTGCAATAAACAACCAGAGTAACAGCAGAAAATTGCAGTCTACTAAGCATGGGATAATTGTAATATTTAGAAATAATTTAAATGAAATCTGAGATTGTTACCATGGTACCAACATGGGTGCTGGTTAAGGCAACAAGATTAGGTCATATTAGGTCATATGAGGTCATATATCCTCTTTGACCTAAAGTATACCACCATGGGATTTCTATGGGTTGGGCTGGGGCACCAGAATGGGCACAATTGAAGAATGGCTAGAATACATTCCTTCCTAGAGTAAAGGTCTGTAGGTAGGTCATAAAGTAGTAGCATAGGCACAATTGAAAAAATGGCTAAAAATACATGCTTGATTTCTATGGTTGAAATATGTGTACATGGTTGATGAAAATACCATTCTAAACCCTTCAGGCATTTCTAAATACCTAGTAGAATTAGCCAAGTTCAGCCCAGTATTTGTAGCACTATTTGCCCAAATGTGCCCCAATAGTGGGCATTACCCATTGTAAAGCATGATGACACCAAAGGATGTCCCATCATAAGCCTAAACCATTTCCAATAGTGGGCATTACCCATTGTAAAGCATGATGACACCAAAAGGATGTCCATCATAAGCCTAAACCATTTCCAATAGTGGGGATTACCCATTGTCAAGCATGGTGACACCAAAGGATATCTATCATAAGCCTCTAGACATATATGCCTACAAACATCCATAATGACGACTTAAAGACCTCCTTCAATTTTGTTAGTGTAAATGGAGGCCACCTTACCCAACATATTTTTTCCTACTACTATTTCATGGGCATTTTGAAAAAAGGAAAAGCTTTGCTATGGCAGGCATTTGATTTTTAAAACACCTCAAAAAAAATAAAATTCCATTTTTCCCATGATACTTGGTGAATACTCATCGGGTATCATTGGAAAATTTAAAAATAAAATAAAAATAGAGCAAGTAATACCCTTTGGTAAGACCCTACACTCAATAAATCCCTCCACCATGGGCATCAAGGGAATTGAACTCTCCCTTTTCTAGTAAGACGCCTGAGCTTCACCCCCACACATAAATCACAACCGTGATAGGAGCAAGAGAGGACCCGTTTTAAGCATAAGGTAGATACCTCCTTATTGTTTTTAGGAGGCATTATTAATGTGTATAGAAAAGTATAGTTATTAGAAATTTTCTTGGAGTGCTTGAAATGTTGACATTACTCAATTGAAGATGAAATTTTTGGCATTTGTTTTACGTGTAGCAAACAACCCACAAAACAAACACACACACAAACACATAAAACAAATACATGAATCCCGTTCACTTTGTTTTCAGCAGGTTGTGTGTTATGAAAGCATATATGTATATATATATGAACATGACATCTCTCTTCGTTTGAAAGCAAACGGGCAGCCAAGCTTCCTTTCAAAGCAAATTTGTTAAATAACATATATAAAAAGAGAGAGAGAGAAATTCTATTTGCAACAAAGTAAGTAGTTTTTTTGGGTGGTAAAGATGAAGATTTTGTGGCATCACGACGCTGCACACACATACGACATGACTCATGTTTTGTTTGTTCACTTTCTATAAGAATCGTTTGTTTGTTTGTTTGTTTTGTAGCTGTGGTGGCTACATCCTACACCATGCTTTTCTTCAATCGGTTTGTTAGTTTGTATAACTCGGTTCTCTTCTCTATCACATTCCAACTTGGTCAAAAACAATGTGGCGGCTACAAGAGGAGAAAAAAGACGACCTCCTAAGAGTGTGTCACTTGTACCTTTACCATTTGGGCAGTTATTAAAATTATTTTCAGTAAATGATTTTATTTTATTTTATTTTATTATTATTATTTTTGTCTTCAAAATTAGTTGCTCACAATACAGGAACTTTTTATATATTTTAAAACCTTGTTGCTACCAGTTAGTGTACATGGTCATTTTGCTTATTCCAAGTTTACATGGTAAAGTTTTTGGAAGTGCTGAAATCTCAAGAAAGAAATTATTTTTATTTTTGAAATGATTTTTTTTTTTTTTTTTGGGCCAAGAAGTTGGCCCAATGGTGAATGGTAATTATCCTCCATTTGGGTTTTCTTTTCCCATTTTCCACATTCCTAGCCCAATTTTAGGAGGAAATAAACATGTATTTTTGGGACAAATTTTGGAATTTTTGCAACAAAAAAGGGGAAAATTTTTATTTTTTTATTTCAAAAATTTGTGGAAATTTTGGTTTCCAAGCGTAAATACATTTGACTAAATTTGCTATTTTGTTGAATTTTTTTTTCTTCTTGAGATCACTACCCTCCATGACACTACCTTCCATGAGTGTGGGCACCCGAGGTATATGAACTTTGAAGATCCCAAAACTCCACCTGAAGCCAAGGTGGCCAAAAATGTGCTTTATGTGTGGGCTCCTCCTCCTCCTCTTGATGAAAATTGTACCCATGTTTCAAGCACTTGGGTACTTGGTCCTCCACCAGCCGTTTGGGTGCCATTCTCTTTAAGAAAGCTTATGGAAAGTCCGTATATGAGGATCAATAGAATTCCATCCTAGAATATTCCAATCTAAGTGTGAATCCTAACTATATTTGTCACCCATTTTTGGCCTACAATAATGCCCTAGTCCACAAGAATGCTACATAAAACATTGCAACCACACACACGTTCTTTGTACACACAAGTGACAACAAATTTTTGCATGCTAAAAAAAGTTTGCATGCTCAAACCTCGACTCTAAAAAAGTCCACAATCCATGCATATCCCAAGCGGTTTCTTGGTCTCCTTCCCCATAATGACAATGTTGCACATGCAGTTTACCACCTACGAGTAGTCTTTGCACCAATCCCATTGTTGCTTTAGGGCACACTTGAAAGGGGGAAGGGAGACTTTTGGTTTCCTAAAAATGTAGGATGAATTGTTGCCACACCCCTATCCACTTCTTGTCTCTCAAAAGGAGTTTCCTACCCTCCTTCACTTAAAATGACTACATATAGTGCACTACCATGCACCTTGTGTGTGCTTCCTAGTGTGCTTCACCCATTCCAATTCCCCACCATTAGCCCTAGAGCTCTAGGTTTTTCCAAATTGGAATTGCAAAGGATATGAATATGGATATGGATATAAATGGTTGTTGTCATTTTTTCTAGCCAAAAGTTGTTACGGGTGGTGGAAGCTTTATGGATGTGGGGGACAATACTTTCCCTCCTTTTAACTATTGTTACTATGAAAGTTCATGAGAACCATCAAATACAAAATTGAGAGATATAAAGTGTTAATTTTCGACAAAGGGTTCACATGTCTTTTGGTAGACAATAATATTTTTGTCTATTGGATTGGTGATGTGGGAGGGTGGGATGTGGAGTCATGCTTGGGATGAGGAAGATGTGTGCAAGTGCACTCCTACTCTTTGTAACTAACAATGGGGACTAGGAAGGAGTGAACCAACCAACCTCATTGATGGATGGTGTCAAAGAAAGGGTTGTATTTTGTCAAATTGTCGAATGATAGTTGGTTTTAGGAATGATTCAATGGCAATATGTGAATTGATGAATTGGATGGGAATTGAAGCGAGAAGGCTAATAGGGAGAGGGGAATGTGTGGGTGGGGAGGCCATATAGTTGGAGGATGATTGGGTGTAATCAAGTAGGGCAAAGAGCATTTTGAGTGGGAACATGAGCGGGAACATGAGCATGGTTTCGAATCAAGAGGGCAATAATAATAATGATTTTTGCTAGAAAATTGTTTAAAGAAAAATCATTAAAAAATGATTTCCATCTAGTGGCACATTGGTGGGTGAAGAGAAAATTTCAGATGTTGGTGCCACAAGGCTTTGTTGTGCCGATCTATGTATAAACCATGGATTACTAGATGTCGACATGAAGATAATAGGTGCAACCATATATGAACATGAGTGTGAATTGGGTCCATGTAGTCTTGCATATCAAGGATGGGAAAAAGGTAGCCCAAAATATAGGTCCAAAATATAGTCCAAAAAACCTATATTTTGTCCCATGTATTGGGCATTTCAAAAGCAAAATTACTTATGTTGTCTATTATGTTGTTGTAATGGATGGGTGGATCCAAAAATGATATAAATTTTGTGACTTGGGAGTTAAGATGATATACTAATAATGTTGCAAGATGAGGAATAGACACTTAAAACATATAATTTAAAAGAACCTGATTTAGTCTAAGCATGGGATTTTTTGGGTAATATTTAGAAAAAATAAAATAGATTATGATATTTTTTCCCATGGTACTACTAATGTGGAAGTCCAAGGCCTTTAGTCTTCTCACTCAAGTTGATTTGCGTGGTGTGTCAGACAAAGCACAAAAGAGAAACACCCCAAACAACAACCAAAACAAAGGCATATACCCAATTGATCTTGTACAAGATCCGAGTGGAATGAATCCTTTCCTTTGCCCAATTGGAACAAATTAGTACTACTAGGCTATAGACTAGATGGGTGAGACTCTTGCTTCACCAATGGTTTCCAATGGTTTCTGATCCATAGCCAGAAGAAGGTAGCCCGTACATACTTATTTTAATGACAATCTTCGATATGCTTTCAACTCCCTTGATTCGAGCTCAGGAGCATCAACCGAATGTTCTTCTTATGTGCTCTTTTAGTTTTGGTCAATAGTTGTTGCAGCTTATGATTGCAGGCCGTTGTTGGAGTGCTCTGCCATTCTTTAGATGTGGGGGGCCCCGACTTGAGCTCTTTTTAGTTGTCTTGAAACAAACCCAAAAAAATTTTAGAGGAAAAAACAAAAGTTTTGAGAAGAGAAGTGTATATCAATCCCATATCCATTACACTACAAGAACGTAGTCTATCCTCATCAAAACCTCGAATGTGTACATGAACTTAGAAAGAAATGAAATACTTGGCATATGGGATTATAGATGAGTGGGGTTTAGGGTTTAGGGCACAAGATGCGGAGAAAAAAAACCTAGGAAAAAGGGTTTAAAAGTTGTTCCCCTTTTCTTTGTTCTCATAATTCCCAACAATATGCACCGATAATAAGTCCAAAAGTTTGATCCTATTCATGATGTTCCTAATGGCCTTCCTTGGTGAAGGATGAAAAAAATCCAAAAGGAGATGGATGATGTTCAAAAGTATTTTTCATTACTACACACCAATACTCAATCCACATACATATAAGTATGAATAGAAGAAATAATTAATCATAGGTCTTCCATGTCTTCTAAGTTATGCCCTATCTTTCCTATTTTGGCTCACTCCACTCTACATGCCTTATGTTATTATACTTTGTCTCTTCTTATTTGTTTCAACTTTTGGAATCCTTACCTTGTGCTCTCTCTCTCACTCATTTGTCAATAGGTAGGCTTTTTCATTGTTCCTTTGCTTTCTTTTGTTCCTTCTCTTTGTCTTGTGCATGGGGTGGCTCCTTTAAACTCAAATTGTTCATAATTCCAAATTTCAAACCTTTCTATCCTTTGGAAATTCTCACACCTCCATTCTCCTTCCCTTGTACCCAATTTTTGTTTTTGCATTTCTTTGCAATTCTTTCCTCAATTCTAATTCAACCTTTTACACTTAACACAATCTTTATGGTCTATCTTTTAGGCTTTTTGATTCTAATGGCTGAATTTCAATTTTAAAAATGTTTTAGTCCCCCCACTCACACCCCCCCCCAAAGGATGCCTTGATAAGCCCAAAATGAGTTTTTTTGAATTTTAGGTGGGGGCAACCAAGGGAAATTATAATATTTTCACATTCATTTATTTATGATTACATAGGGTTTTTTTAAAAGAGCTTTTAAGCAATGAGCTGAACAAAGATATTTTAATCAATAACTCTTGAGTGTGTAAACTTTGAATCCAATGGTTGGTTTTGTAATTCAATTCATTTTGGGGGGGGGGGGAGGCGGGGTGCAAATTTGTAGGACCCCTCTCAAACTAGCCACTCTCCATTTAAGGGGCCCCATTTTGCCTCTCCATCTAAAACTGAAGAGGTTTTTTTTTCCTTTTCCAAAGCTCATATTTACATAAATTTGTATTGTAACCAAATTTGTATTACACTATTCATACGATATATTCATATATGTAGTGAGGAAACCAATACTTGTAAGTATATAGCCATTTGTGTAAATTACATGGTATAGCTTTGCATGGCCTTGGTGTGAGAACCTTCCAACTGAACTCCCCAGCTGAATTGTTTCAAAGTAAGACTAGTGTAAGCTGATGCAAGCACAAAACATTTTGACACGAGAGAAATTCAAACCCACGATGTTGTTTTGTTGTTTTTCCTTGGCAAAGGATCAATTCAAAACATGTCAAGATTGGCACATCTTTGACATAACAAAATCTTGTCAATTGAGGATAACGTCCATTTCACAAAATCCATTATTGACTATGGGCAAGAACAACATCTTTCCTTTACGTAACAAGCAATGGGTAGTAGTATGGACAAGAACAACATCCACGTACGTAACAACCAATGGGTAGTATGAATTCTTTCTTCACGTATTAAAGCTATTCGTAAAGAGTACTTAGATTGGGCACCTGGGCTGTTTGGGCAATTGTTTTTCCATGTCCAGTCAGAGTACATTTGTGAAGGTTGGTTGGAAAAAGGTAGAAAAGTAGAAGATTGAAATACACTAATAGGTAGAGAAAGAGAAAAAGAAAAAACAGAAAAAAAGAGATTGATGAGTGGGGTAGTTTAGTGTACTGAAAACAAGATAAAAGAACTTAAGAAAGAAAGAAAGGAAGGGAGAAAAAGAGAGGTAAGTATTGAGCAGATTTTAACTGCCCAAGAAATCCATTCATTCTTCATGAAAAAAGAGAACCAAAAGATCAGGAATTATTGGAATTTGGGAATTTGGGTGAGACTGGAATTTAATTTTAGATCAGGAATTGGGATCTAAAAAAATCTCCTTTTGTGAATCTGGGAAGCAGCAGCAGCAACAACCAGGAATTGTTGGTTTTCTGTTGTTGTTGTTGTTTGCAGTAGTGTGTTGTGGGAGTGGAATGATGGTAGTATAAGTATGCCAGCACCCAACACATTGTTCGTTCAAGCTCCACAGCCAGCTAGCTAACAATCTGTTGCTATTGTGCATCATCATCATCATCATCATCCTCAATATTGATGCACTCACTTTGTGTCAATTTGCAATTTGTGTCAATTGCAGTTGTTGTGCTTTCGTGGGTTTTTTCTGAGAGCTTGATTGCACACACACAGGTATCAAGACAAACCCACTCCATTTCTCATCTGTAGAAATGTGAAATCAGTTGCAAACAAAAAATTATTCTTTTGTGTTTGATAGATATATAGTCCTATGAATTTTCACTGTGTGTGTGTGTGTGTTTTTCCGCTTTTTGGGTGATCCACTGCTGTTGTTGCTGTTGCTCTTTCTTTGTTTATTTGTTTGTTTAGTGAAGCAGTTTTGTTTTGGGAGTTTGGATTTTTTTTTTTGAATGCATTTTTGT
>Ga0116227_10000989_pt1 | contig 60792 bp, 23 predicted proteins | sample S1TSphgellanicum_FD_89693 | JGI IMG/M metagenome (GOLD analysis project Ga0116227, IMG submission 89693) | Host-associated microbial communities from peat moss isolated from Minnesota, USA - S1T2_Fb - Sphagnum magellanicum MG | ecosystem: Host-associated > Plants > Peat moss > Unclassified... | reverse complement strand
TTTTACTTAACTAAGAGTTACAAAAAATGCCTTCATAAATGGATGACATGTGTCAAAAATCTATAAACACATGTTCAATTACAAGCAAAAGTCAACCTGGCCTAAATTAAATAGTTTAGATAGTGAGCCTAACCAAAAGTCCAATTAATCTAACCTAGCTAACTTAGGTTACCTAATTTAAATTAGGTGGCTTAAATAAAAATAATTTTCAATCTCCTAGCTTAGGTAGCTTAAACTAGGTTACCTAACCTAAGTTAAATGGCCTAGGTATCATAAGTTGCAAGAACAAGGACTTGAACCCATCACCTCCACTTTGGGGTTCAAATCCTCATCCATTGCACTACCACATTTTTTTATACAAAGTTTATTAAATCCAAAATTATAAAGATAAAAAAAATTTAACCTCAAATTAAATTAGGCCACCCTAGGTTGACCTACCTACTTAGTACCTACCAACCTAGCCTAGGTTAACCTAAGGTTCCCTAGGTTAACTTAGGATGAGTTAGGTCTTGACTTAAACTACTTACAAGCTTGGCCTAAGTTAACCCATGAATTAAAAATAAATTAACTTGGATTATATTGGCTACGACTATTTAGGTTAAACATACATTAAGTTAGTATGAACATGGTTAAACACAATTACTTCAAATAATTTTGGCTAAAAACAATCATCTAGGTTAAACATGGCTAAAAATGATTAAGTATGGCTAATTAAGTTAAACATGACTAAATTAACATAAATGGAACTTAACATAATTATTTTTCTAAATATGGTTAAACATGAGTAAAACACCTTTAAACATAATTATTTAAGTTTAAAATGGTTGAAAATTGTTAATGTATGGCTAAATTTATATTATTTATATTTAAAATAATGATTTAAGCTAAACATGGCTAAACTAACATAAATGAAACTAAACATAACTTTTATGTTAAACATGGTTAAACAATAATAAATTAAGCTAAATTTGAATATTTAGGTTATATTTGGCTAAATTTGGAAAATTAAATATAAAATTCACAATTGAAACAATACATGGCTATATTTGGCTAAATTGTGATAAAATTACAAGTTAAACTAGGTTATTTGAACTAAACTTAGCTAATAAAAAGATTGGTCCTATGCAATTGTAATTTGTTTTTAGTCATTTTTGTTAATTAAATGAGTTGTGAGGTTAACTACTAGTTGTTAAAAACATTTTAAATTGTTTTCTTAATCATGTTGGACATTATAATCACATAGGACAAGTTGTAAAAGGCATGTTTGAGCATTATGAACACTTTTTACTAATCAATAAATACAATTTTATTAAAATTAGTGTCATGAATCATTAGGTTAGCTACTAGTTGCTAAAAACGATTTTAATCATTTCCTTAATCATGTTGGACATTATAGTTGCATATGATAAGTTGTAAGAAACATGTTTTGGCATTATGAACACTTTTGACCAATCAATAAATGCAATTTGATTGAAATTAATGTTATGAATCATGAGGTTGACTACTAGTTGTAACACCTTGTTAACACATGGCATGTCACATCATCATCATCATCATCAGAAATTGAGTTGCTATTAATTTTTACTAGTTGCAAAAGTAAATGGTATTTCTAAATTCCTAATTTTGAATCATTCAAATATATTAATATAAATTCAAAAATAATAATATATTTACCCAAAAATTGAACAAGTTGTCATATTGATTATAGTCACAAAATCATGATGCCATGTGGCATCTTGATGTCCTTTGCAACTACATAATAGTTTTTGTGACCAAATAGTTATAAACATAGTTGAAAAAAATATATTCATTTTTTAAACTAGTCACAAAACCCAAGATGTGTTATTGTGTCAACATAATGGACTACAAAACCAATTTTAATGTAATATATCTTTATTTTTTCCTCCATGAATGGACAAGAAAGTTACCTTACATTTGTAGAAAATCAACAAGTTTATATTCATCCTAATACATTGTTCCAAGCAAAACTTAATTCAATCATGATTAGGAATGTGGATGGAATCTAAACAACACCCAATTTGTTCAATTTGCACCAAGGGTTTTTGAAGATATTTGATAAGATCAAATTGAGTAAGAGGAAATGTGAATATTGAATCAAACATCTTTGCGATCACTACCATGAACCAAATTGCAAAATGAAAAAAATAAAAATCAAATTGAATATTACATTAAAACTAGGTTGAAAACAGCCAAAAAAATTTAGCTGAAACATGAAACATGACATTTAGAAACATAATAAAAATGACACGAAAAATAAACATACACACCTTAATGTCGAAACATGATATCCAATAGAAACATACATTTGCAAAATGCAAAACCTTGGAAATTATTACTTTTAAACTTTACGCATGAAACCTATCAAAGTCACATTTCATTCCACTATTTATGAACAACAAGAAACTAAAACGTAAACATACCTCTACAATTCCATTAGGATAATAAACATGGGTTTCTTATCATTGAATTTATTTCATACATAAACATTTATAATCAAAAGATGGCTTTCAATTACATTTCAAATGCATTACAGATTTCAATAAATTGTGGAACATATATCTTTTAGCCTAGATTGTCCATGTTTAGTTTCCTTCTAGATTTAATTTTCTTAGGTGCATCTCTATGGTTGAAGAAGTCACCCATGCATTTTAAGCCCATCATGTGACCATTGTTAAATCCTTGGAACTTGGTTACATGTATTGGATGGACAAGTCCACATTGTAATTTTGTTAATATTATATCTTGCCTTCCAATTACTTGCATCAAATCAACTAATAAATGTTTCATCATCATGTTGTTTTCACTAGTGTTTGAAACTAGTTTCAATATGAAATCGCAAATATTATTTTCCAAGTTAGGGGTGGTAGACTTGTTTGTGGTGTCTATTGCTAAAAAGGCATGAGGATTGGGCAAGGACTTCACATCCTACTCAATCCATCGTTCACAATTCCTTTTAGTGAACCGTAATATCATGCAATTGTTCCTTCTCCAAGATGGAGATGAAAGAACATTAATATTTTAATATGATGTTTACATATGTTTCCTCTTTGCAATTTGAGACATTCATAATAGGCCCATTTTGATTATGGATTATAGATCTTGTAATTCACATGTTCATGTGTTCATGAGGTGACCATTGCATATCCACCATTGTTGATTGGCAAGGTGACTAAATTGTTTGGGATTTCTTTTGCACAAAAAATGACATTAACAACAAATCATTTTTGTTTTGTTTTTAATTAAAAAAACCCTCAATTCTTTCTCAAACTTTGATATAAACAATGTGATAAAACATCCCCAATAGCTCTTGAATGCCCCAATCCACACATCTTCCACAGAATCACACGACTTTGCCATTCTCAGTGTTGCTTTCAAGTTTGCATGGTAGTTTATTATGGTAGCATTAGTATCTTGGCCCATGTATGGGAGATTATGATTACCCATCACCCACATTTCGCATTTTGGCACCCACTCTAACATAACATACAACCAAAATGCTTAAGCATTTGGAATGTTCTCCATAAGCTTCAACAACTTGTCATTAGTGAACTTTAGAGAATTTCGTCCAGTGGGCTTTGTTGTATCATGCATGATACACCCCATATCCTTCAAAACCTTTGCCTAGATTGCCACATTCTTTATTTTAATGCACATTTGCTTTTACCAAACCCATCTAACATGCTAAAGGCACAAAAATATCTTTGTGTTTGGCCATACTTTCCTCCAATCACATGAAACTTGAAGAACATGCCTAGTTGAAACATTAAAACGTAGCTAGGCACTAATGCATGATCAATCCTTATGAAAAAACTTAAATGTACAAAGGTTATAAAACACATTATGCACAACTTCATGAAAACCCATTCATGTTATAACATAGAAAATTACAACAAAATATATGCTAAAACATAAGCACATGATACATACCAATACAAAACATACCCTCTAGGTTATAGATTGAAGCAAATCAACACATAAACCCACTGAAACCTAGCTAGAAAACATAACATACTTAGACATAGTTATGTTACAAATTGATAATAGTGGGTTCAAGAGATCTTACTTACACCCAAAATCAAAGGAGCCCCAAAACATAACATAGGTTGATATTCAGGTTATGAATGAAACATAAACATAATACGAATAACATAGGTCTATAGGTTCCAATTTGAAATATAACAATGAAAATTAGGTTTCATTGAAATATTGGTGAGCCAACCTTTAAAAAATTTCACATGTTACCTTAGATTAGTAATTTCCACATCAACATCATCAACAATGAAAGTAATGGTTTTTAATCTGGTTTTGATCCTTGCATTTTTCAGTTGATAACATCCATCCATTTGGACAAATCATTTTGCTTACTTTGAAATGATTATGTATGCAACTAAAACAATCATTCTTCCAATCATCAAACACCACCATTATATACAATGGAAACTAAAATGTAGAAATTAACCTTAGATTAACATGTTTCAACATTTTTCCATCGTGATTATCATAATTCATCATTTTTTTTAGTTCAAAATGTTTTGAAACATGTAATAAATTTACCGAAAAAAAATTTACCTTGTTTTCATTTGTTTCAAATGTAGCATTGATTATGACCAGACTTTGATGACCATAATGTTACATCATCATTGATTGCCAAGGACTTTGAATTTGATTGTGAACAAGATATTTGTACTAGTTAGCCCACTACCAACTTCCAACCCACTCTCTTGATAATAAAACATTTGGGTTTTTTCCAGCCCACATGTGAACATTCTCAACATCATTCTCATGTTTCTTATATGTTTGCTAATTTTCCAACTATGTGACATATGTTTTATTTGCATTGAAAGGTGTGTGAAGCAGCCAATAGTCGCAACAAGATGTTGCACATTTCTACGATGTTTTGCCATCAAGGCATAATCACAAGTTGTTGGGTATGAAGTCCTTTAAAGTTCATGGAACATGTGTTGCAAATGTAGCTTTGTCCCCTTGTAAGATGTTCCCATGGCAAATACCTTTTATGGCATTGATGTGTCTCTTCTCATAATAACATGTATTTGTAATTGTAGGGAAGAGATATAGGGTATTAATGGTAAAAGCACACTGGCAACCTTCCTTCTGGGACCCTCCATTACTCTCGGTTGTAACTTGAGTTTTTGTTTTTTTTCCTTTTGGGATTGCTTTACCTCACTTATCAAAAACATTATTTCTAAAAACCATTTCTTCTATTAACGCCAACAAATTGTTTATCTTGTCCTTTGGACCATAATCGTAATTATACTAACAACACAAGAATTCAAAATAACTCACACCATGCAAGAAATAGAGCATGTATAATTACGATAAACATGGGACCATAAAAGAAAATAATGTTATGTAAGAAAATATTATTGTGCAAAAAACTCAAACTTTGCAAGAAAATGTGACTTTACAAAAAAATAGCTTCGTGAAAATTTGAAACCTAGAGAATTCATTATAACTATCCCAATGTGGGAACAATAATTTCCCTCTTTCATTTCTTTAGAACTACCAGCGTGTGAACTTGCAATTTGCATCACTACGGTGCTCCTCCCTATTAATAAAGTCTTGGACTCAGTTTGAAAGGATACATGTTGCCTTCATTTTGTGGCCCCCAAATTTGAAATTGACATTCCATATCAATTTCTTGTGTAAAAATTCTCAATTGTGGATATTGTGTTAAACATTAGAAGAAAAACACTTGTTTTTTATTGGTCTCTACAACTAAATTTTAGTCACAAGTGACATTTGCGACTAAAATCCCCTTAGTTGCCTTGGACAAATTACATGCAATTTTAGTTGCAAATGACAAGGGGTGTTGGATGAAAGAAAAAATCAACAAATACAAGTTCATCCTTTGCCTCAATTATATACATATTGTCACATACGACTAAAATGTGACTATTTTGGTCATTATTGAAGGCGCAAATGATGTGTTGCCACATATCCCAATATTTAATTAGTTAAAATACATATTATTATTATTTTGAAATATTTGGGATGTTTAATTCACATGCTTAGATGATTTATATTATGACACATTGCCCAATGTAAATATTTTATGTGACATTTTTTAATGAATTTAACACAAAATATTAATATTAGGTTGGTAGGTACTTAAATACATAAGTAGGTGCCTACAAACTTAGGTTACATACCTACCTACTTACTCAAATAAAAAGGTAAGTAATTAGGTCCTACCTTCCTAGGCTAAATACTTACTCATATAAGTAGGTACTTAAGTAAGTAAGTTAATAGGTTGACCTAGGTGGGTAGGTCAAACTATGCACCATTTAGCTAGGTAGATAAATAGGTTGGGGAGGTAAGTAATTTAAAATTATGCATAATTTTTCTTTTTGTTTTGGGTTAAACCTTCTAATTGGTTCATCCCATGTGCACACATTTTTTAATGTGAAATTGGATAACCACACCCATTGTTTATATAATGTTCAAACTATGAATGGAAAACAAACAATATGGGATAAGTTTTGAAGTTACAACTTTTTCACAAATTAAGTTGCAACTTAAAAACTTTCCTCATGCCTTTTGTTTTTGGTTTTTAGATTTTTAAACAATTCATGTACATGGCTCACTAGATAATTAGATAGTGATTTAATTAATAATGATTAAATTTAACATGTATTTAAAATATAAATTATACACTACAAATATTAAGTATTCATTATCAACTATTTAAATAACTATTTTTTAATACTTAACTAATTAGCCATGTAGTTATCCACAAATGGGTCAAAACCTATAACTAAGAGCCGAAGGGATTATTTTGGAAAAGGACTACACATCTTTTTCCCAAAACAAATTTTACATGCAAATGAATTTTTGAATGAAATTTTTTGTAACTTGTTTTTAAAATATTTAAATGTTCCCTAATGCATCACATTTTTTTTGTTAGTCATTATTGAATAAATATGATTTTTTAAAAATGTGCAAATTCCTTATAGATTCAATGTTTCATCTTTAAAAATGATCAAAATTTTAAATCATCATCAAAAATTAGATTTTCACATTATTTAATTTCATTATATTTTAAGGTACAACTTTTTTCATACATCATGTACATTATAATTCATTTATATGTGGTAAAGGACTTTTGAAACATTCTTTGAATTTTTAAAATCTTAGAATTCCACATTTTAAAAAGTATGGATGGTTTTTTGAGTGTGGCTAATATGTTATCATTTATATTTTGCTAATGAAAATTCTTTGATTATATGAGTCCTTTTGATAGTCCTTTGCAAAATTGACTCCGTCTCACATAATAGGTGTACATTTTCAAATGTTTAAATAAAAACCAAAACTTATAATTAGATCAAATGAATTTTTACTCTAAATTCCTTAACATTCATATGAAGGAAAAATTACTAATTTGTCATGGTTACTATGGTTTTAAATGGTAATAAAATAAACAAATGTTTGATTCTGATTGATTATGTCTAACATCCTATGCCTTTTCTGGCTCTTAATTACATATTTTCACCCAAATTGTCTATACATAACTCATAGATAAATAAATAATTAAAATATTTCCTTACTTTTAAAAATCTGGTTGAATTATAAAGAATATAAATAATGTAAAAATTTTAATAAACCAAAAACTATTATAAATATTTATTTTCAGTTTTAAAATAATGAATTAATCATTGTTATTATAAAATAAATTCCTACACAAATTATTTATTTTAAAAGTAGCATTAAACTAATTATTGTAATTACAATATAACTATATTTATTACTCTAAAAAAATTTATCGATCAAGTAAAGTTTTTTTTTCTATTGGTAATTAATAACTATAAATACAATAATATGCTGAACATAAATTAATATTTTTTAATTATTGTAGTATTACTACAAACACATTTATCGTAAATAAGTAATTAGAGAATTTAGTAAATAAAAAATAAAATTATTCTATAATAATTCTTGCAATTGCAATCATTATAATAATCATTTTAACTACATTATCATTTTTCCAAAAATTTAGTTCAGATTGAAAGTTATAAATTACAAATTAAAAATGATTATCTTCAATTAAAAAATAATTATCATCATAATATATTTATATTTATTTGAAGTAATTACAACGATTTTAAGGTAATGTAATATTAATTACAATAACTAATGTTTTTTATTGTAAGAATACAAATTATGTAATATAAAAATATATGTTGTAGCAATAAGCATTTAGTGTAACCTATAATTAATAAATATAATCATTTATAATTATTTATAAAAGTGATATATTATTGACAAGTAATTACAAGAGATAAATATTTTGATTTATTATATTAGAATCCATTTAGTTATGGTCATAACATTAATTATTTTAATTAAATTATGACTATTTTAGAAACTTAAATAAGAACTCAATTTATAAATTATAAATTATAGATTATAATAATAAATTTCAATTATTTAATTAATTATGGAATTATTGTAATTCTAATTTACAAATAAATTAAGTAATTACATTGATTTTACGATGATTTTATGTTGTTATAGAATAATAATTATTAATATAAAATGTTATATTTTTATTTAAAAATTTATTGTAAATAAGAAAATAATGAATAATACATACAATTATTTAATGCATCTTTGTTTTTAAATACAGCAATTACATCAACTTTGTTCATTATTTTAGGATTATTATAAAATTTTGAAATAAAAATATTAATTATAGGACATAACTTTTCAACTATGGATAAAAAATAATAAAATTTATCATTAAAATATATGTATTGTAAATAGGATATTTATTTTTTATGATTGGGAAATATCATTTTAATTAATGTGAAAATTTATGTTTTAATAATATTTACATTTTCAATAATAATAATAATAATAATAATTTATCATTATTATTTTAAATTTGCAGTAAAATTATTCTAAACTCTTATGACATGGTAACAATTATATATTGTATATGTTATTAAATATTCTAGTATACATGAATGTAATTTTTACAATTATAGAAATTAAGTTAATAATTTAATTATATTGGAAATATTTTGTTAATATTTTAAAATAAAATAATGAATAATTAAGCTAAATTATAAATTACGTGTCTATTATCAGTAATGTATAAATAAAGTATTTATTATTATTTTAAAATAATCATACATTAATTTTATTTTCTTATATTAAAAAATATGCTTATTTAGTATAATAGTCTATGTTGGAATATATTTAATATTTGAATTTATAAGTAATTTAATGTAACGAGATTAATATAATTACAATAATCATATCAATGACTTTAATTACAATAAAAATACTATGAATATTTTGATTAATAATTTGAAATATAAATTAAAAGTTATGAAGATTATGTTTAATTATAAATTAAATAATTATTGTAATTAATGTATATAGACATATGTGGATTGCAACAAAACACCATTTTGTTGGCAAGTACTGGAACTTTAGATGACTACTCTTGGATGATAAATCCAATCCATATATAAATGTAAACTAATTTAGTCATAGACTAGTCACAAGCTAGTTGTAGGTGATTTAGTTGATGTCAACACGACGTCACATTAGTCGTAGAATGCAAAATTTTAGTTTCAAAAACCAAATAGTCATAAGTAGTTATAAATGTGTTGGTCACATATTGGCCTTTTTATTCTAGTGAAATTCCCTACAAAAGTTGCATGTTCATGTTTAGATACAATATTGGTTGGGTATCCCATGTTTTTTCGGTTCCAAGTTCATCCAAATGTGTGTCCATTGAAAGTGGAAATTAGAATTTAAAACAAGCAAGTCAAAAACGACAACTAACAAGAAGAATAATTGTTTTTTTCCCACATTCCCTCCTCATCAAATCAATTGTAAAATCGTCATAAATGTTCATCAAGGATACATGGGGACATGCACAAGCTATATTAGGGTTTTGATATGTTTTAGAAAAATAAATTCTTGGTTGTCACGCACATTAAGTATGTACGTTTTTCTACTATCCAAACTACCAAACCATAAAAAAACACATTTAAAAACACAATAACATTCCTAACATAACAATGAAATATCCATCCAATGAAACTCATACCATGCAAGTAAAACATTGATCTAAAACATTGGTAGCAAGAAACTAAAACAACTAAAACATTTGAAACACAACCAAAAACATAAAAAACTCACTAAAACCTAAGTAATTCCTTGAAACAAAAGATTCATCCATCCAAAAGCTAAGAAACAATTTGAAACATATGAAGTTTCTAAAACAAACAAAATATCCGAAAACCTAAGAAATTTATGTCATGAAAACATATTTCCAAAGAAACATATTTACACTGAAACATAGTTGTAAATTTACATAGAAACTTATTCACACATAAACATATCAAAATCGAAACATAGTCACAAGAAACATGTATTTCCATCAAAACATACGCAACAGAGAACTTTGAAACATATTTTCAACAAAAAACTTAACAATCTTGTTTCCATCTATTCCTTGATCATGTATGAATTCCTTGAAACACACTTTTCTTCCAATTTGGCGTTGACAAAACATGGTAGTTTCATCTTCCCAAAACACAAAGGGGATAATTGTTTGGTTTATTGCGAAAGATCAAAACCAAAGGCAATTGAGGTGCATCTAAATTAAGTATGCACATAAAAATATATTGGTTTAATAATTATTTCTCCATAGGAATGGTGAATTGAAAAAAATGGAACAAAACAAAACAATTTCAGCGAAATAAGAACAAATGAAATAATCAAAACTACATTAAGTTGCCAATAGTAACGTTGTGGTTAGTTTTGAAACATGATCAAATTGAAAACATGGATTCATGGCAATGCTACACACAAAGAATATCTTGGATTCTAGGCAATGCTAAATAGAAAGAATATCCTTGATTCAAAGAAATGGTGAACACAAAAATATGAAGCTAAAAAACCCATACAAAAAGGTTCAACACTAAATGAAGAAAATAAAAGAAATGGGAGACAAATTTTTGCATTTTATTATGTATCACGAGTTTTGAAACATGAAACCAAATAATGAGATTTTAAGCTTGCCTAAATTGTGTAGTTTGCATTTTATTTCTTTGATGGGGCATTTAGTGGCTTTGACTAAACTTTCCAACCTCGCTTTCTTGGGGCCGCCCGTAGGGATTTCTTTTGTACATTGGTCATGTTCTTGTCATTTCTCAACATCTATGGAAGTTAACTAATGGAATTTGCCGTCATCATATCCTCCAAAACATAGTCAATTCTTTTGGATTCTATTGGCAAAACAATAACACGCAAGAAGAAATCTTCTCCTTTCCCACCATCACACATTATGACTATTGTCCAATTTGATTACATTTCAATTACATTTAACCATCTTAAGTTTGCAAGTGGCTTGTTGCATTAATTAATGGTCAATATTATTCATAGTTGTTACATTCATTATGTTGTTCATTTATGAATATAATTTGGACTATATTTTTGTTTTTAATAATTTCAAATTGTTGATGTGGAAATTGAGGTAGCCTTCAATTTTATTTAAACAATACATTATAATGGGTTAGTGATTTTTTTGACATTTCTTCAACTATCAACATGGTACATGAGTTGAACCTAACACTTTTAATATGTTGAAATCATTGCTCACAAATTGCATTTTGTTCTTATTATAATATATTGAAACACATGCAACTCAATATTTTGTAATTAAACTTGAATGGTTTAGTGATTTTTTTCACATTTTAGGAATTATTAACATCTTTACATGAATTGAATCATTAACTTTGAACTTATTGAAACCACTATTCAAATGTTGCATATTGCATTTTATAGTATATATTGAACCACACATAACAACTTAATGTTTCACATTTATATTTGAATGGGTTAGTGAGTTTTTTCACATCTGTTGAACTATTAACATTTGTACATGAGTTGAATCATTCACTTTGAATGTGTTAAATCTATTACTCATGAATTGTAGTTTGCATTCACCATAATTTTTTGAAATAGATATATAAAACTTGGCAAGTCTCATATTTATATTTGAATGGGTTAATGATTAGGTCAAAATGTTCATGCATGCATAGTCTAGGATGCATGTAAACCTTTAAATTATAAATTTTTCATATATTAAATTCATGTACATTTATGTAAATTAGAATACGTGTTTTTTTCTCTCCTAGTTTGTTTTAGGCATCATGGACAAGTTTTTCATTATGAATGTTCATGATGCCACACCAAAAACCCTAAAAATAATCCCTAATTTTTTCCCCTTTTTTTTGTTGTGTGAAAAAAAATCCATGTTAATTGAATTTTTAAATTATTATTTATATTTTAAATGTGACTTATTAAAAAAAAAGGCTTGATTTACTACAAGTTTATGTTTAAATTTTTAAAGATCAATTTGGAATCTTCATTTGAATGAGTCAAATAAATGAATGAATTGTAAATGGTGGTAATAATAATGACATCAATGATTTTTTAAGTCTTTTTTATTTTTCAATTTTGTAATGTTCTTTAAGATCATCCACATGAAAATTTAGCCATGTCTTGGCTATAGACCATATACGGAGGTAAATTTTTAAAATTTTAAAAAATATTTTGGCTACAAGTCCTAGAAACCATTATAAAAGTTTATATTTAAAAAATTTTAATTTTAATTTGAAAAAAAATTTAATACTATTATTTTTTATTTTTTAAATTAAAAATTGATGTTGATGGTTCTTTTAATGTTTGCAAAATGGTGGAAATTCATCACAAAAAAAACCATCCATTACATCATTAATATTTATTTTAAATTCTAATAAATTGGATAAGGTTTATAATGATCTTGAAGATCAAGCTTAAATGCTTTCAAATAAATTTGATGTTGGAATTGTTTGTGCTTAAGGTTGGAATTATTAAAATTATTTTAAAGTTTTTACTCATTGGGGATAACCTTTTTTTTCAGAATTTTTATTTAATTTTTTGGAGTTCTTTTTGTTTACATTTTTTTTTGAATATGCACCATTTTTTCCATTTTTCCCCCCGCAATAATTGTCAAGTTAGGAAATTTGAACCACAAAAAATGGTGGTTAGTGGGAAGATGGGTAGTTAATCTAACTATTTAAATGAAAATTTCACCAAATTATTATTTTTTGCTTCTATAAAAGAAAAAATGTAAAAACTATTTTTACATCATTAAAAATAGAAATAAAAGTTGCAATTTTTTTTCAAAGTTGTGTAATTGATCTTTTGTACTAGTATATGATTCGTCTTGTTAAACAAATATGGTATTGATAATTAATTAGCTATATTGAGTACTTAATTAATGTTTTTTCTTGTGACCAATTTTTGCCAATTTAAGGGGGCAACAACATCACGAAAGAATTTTTTTAAAAGATTTTTTTGGGGTCAAATTTAAAATACATATTTTCAAATTTTTATAATAAAATATAATAAAATAACCATAATATTGAAGGATTTAAACAAGTTTCCAACTACACCATTTGTTTATAACCAAATGTTGCAATCTACTTATGGATGATTACCATTTTAGCAACATTCCCAAAATAAATAAAAACATTTGTACCTAATCATATTGGGGAAAATAAAATCTTGTAATTCTTTTTTAAATGGAGATATTTATGTAATGAAAGTAGAATTTTAAAAGACTTATTGTTCATGCATTTTTGAATTCACATTGAATTCACAAATATTCTAGGTCAATTTAAACCAAAAACAAATTGTATATTTATTCATGAAATCCTATTTTAAGTTGTTTTTTAATCCCTTTAAATTTATCTTTTTGTCAATTATTGAATAAGCTTTTAAATATTTTTTTCATTTGTAGCATTTGAATAAAAATTTAAAAAGAAAGTGTATGTTAAAGTTTGCATTTCCTGAACAATTTCATACACACCAAACACAATAAACTTAAACCTTTTTTTCTTTGTTAATAAAGTCTTAAAGTGGTTTGGTGGTTAAAACTTTGGTGTGTTTTCATAAAGTCTTGGGTTCAATCTTCAATGGATATGTGTTTTAATGTATCTTGTACTATTGTAATTTATAAACATGTACATCATGGCGAAATGACTTCAAAAAAAAATCACCAACAAAATAAAATAAATAAATAAATAAATAAATATTTTTTCATAGCATGTAAATTTGTCATGGAGTGCCATGACTAAAATACAATTAGTGACTCCATCATTGGAAAACAAAACGAAGAAAAAAATTGTATGATGATGTGGCATGTTATTCCACACCACATTAATTTGGGACCTCATATATCCATGTTATAATTTTAAAATTAAAAATTCTCTAGTGCAACATGTGACTATCCAAAACAATTTAAAAACATTTCACTTAAAAATGTCCTAATCAATTTATTTTTTTTACCAAAACTATACAAGTTGCATATTAGTCAAATTTTTCCCATTTCATTAGGAACCTAATGAATTTGGGTAGTGGAAAAGGACAAGATTTCTTCTTGTGATAGTGTCATCATCATAATTGAACTTTTGTCCAGGGCAATAAAGAACTAAAAAACTTAGGTTTGGACGAATTAGCTCTTGATGTAAGGATTTCAACACTTTCACTTGAAGGTGCTTCACCTTAAATGCCTATTAACCACTTTACAAGAAACAAAAAAACTAATGAGTACTCCAAAAAAAACATGAAACATAGAAGAACATTGACCAATGGGAATATACACTACTACACAATCCACTAACCTAAATCATTATGGGGTTGTAAAAGTGAACCAAATTTACCATGCCCTAATTTCATTTCACTTTCAATGAAATTGTAACTACACATTCACTTATAGTCAAAATAATTTACTAAAGTTATTTTTGGAACTATTAAAATTCCAATGACGATGATTCTCATTGGAGCTAGTTTAGGTAGGACAATTTTAAGTTCCAAAAGTTGTCATACATTAGATAGTTATAGCGTGGAATGTGCGCTTGGAATTTGTTGTTTCACATATTTTGTTGTAACAATGTAATGAAATTATAGAAAGTCACTTCATTTTTTGTTGTTGTTTCACATCTTTTGTTGTAGCGACATAATGAACAATGGTGGAGGTGATGGGCATTCAAGCAACAATGTGAGGTGGAGGAGGAGCAGCTTCCACCAATCGCTTGTTTCAACTAGGTGTGATTTGGCAAGTGGGGTACGAAAAATGCGTCCCATATTATTGGAATGACAAGACGAATAGTGAAGACGAATAGATAAGAGAAAAATAGAAAGAGCAATGGGGGTAGTGAGTGTCACTCTATATTGAGGGGAAAGAAGGTGTTAAACGATGGTAGTTTCCAAGTACATGTTTCGTTGTAATGGATCAAGGTAAAGCTTTTCTATCCTTCATAATGTTCTTTCATTTTAAGGTATCCACTTCTCTTAATCCATGCAACCTCTATCATTGAGGTGGAGGTTCCAAGATCCAATTATCCTTACCAAAGTTGGATCATTCATGATCACTAACCAATATTAAAAATAATGGCATTGGAGTATTAAAAATGTCCAGTTCCCCTAGAATAAGGTCAATGATCATGATGTTGGGCGTGATAATTAAAAGGGAATGATTGATTTTTTTGAAGATATTCAAATGCATCTTAGCAAGTCAGATTGTGTGAAACAATGTACTAAGAACAACAATTTGGGGATACTCGCAAGATTTCAGTTTGAACTTTAGTAAAGCTCTATAACGCAATACTTCAAACCTAGAGCTTTTGGTTTGTTGCGCTAACATGCATGATCATTCCTAGCAATGCACAGAGAGAAAGAAAGATTTTGAAACTTTGGTTATGATGGTGTTGGAGCTTTGGTTGTTGTTGCACAACTTGCAACATTTTAAGGTTTAGGAATTTGTGATTAATCCATTGTTGTGATTTTTGTTATCAAGTTCACAATTTTTGGGTTTGTGGAGCTACTGCTTCTACTTTTAATGGTATATGATGATGATGTTATTAGGTCAAAGGATATGGTGGTGGAAATAATAAGGAGCAATAAGGGTCTACGGTATGAGATTGTTCATGGTCTTGCAAAGCAAGGTCTTACCATAGTCCTTACTGCACAAGATCGAATAAAAGGATTTACTAATTCCAGACTTTCCAAGTTGAAGGCCTTGATTCAGTTCATTTCCACCAATTAGATGTGATTAACACAAATTATGTGAAGAAGCTTGCAGCTTGGTTGTAGAAAGAATTTGGAGGTTTCAATGTTTTAGTAAAACGAGATGATGAAAAACCCACTTCATGTGACCCATCCTTAATTCACCACTGTGAACCATATCGACACAACCATATGTGGTAGTCTTGATTTTTAAGAATTACATTAGGGGTGTTCGAATGTGGAAAGGTTATTAGGGTTTTTGGCAACTTCAAATTAGAATAAGGAATGATGAATTCGCATGGTTGCACGGAGGGTGTTTTCTTTTCTGAAATATGATATTGGTGAATAGGATGTTGGGTTAGTTTTTTTCTTAAACAAAACTCTGGTGAGCATAGTTTTAAAACCTCAATTGTGTAATTAGGGATGAAAAATTTCTAGAGGGTTGGGGGTAAAAGTAGACACCAAAATTTGTGGTGTTCAGCAAAATATTGGTCTTATTCTAACATTTAGTGAGTAGCAAAGATGTTTGAGATTCATGAAGTCGTTGAAGGGTGTCAATGAAAGGTCCAATAAAGATAGAACAATATTCAAGCCTTATAAACATAAGATTAATTCGAAATAACGTAACCGGTTAAATAAATAGTGTGATAGTGTGGCAATGGCAACAAGAGTTTCATAATGAATGAAACATTTATTTAGATTATGGATAAGTTCAACAAGGAGCTGTAATGACAAGTTGAATCCTGGGCTATGCCACAGTGATGGTTCATAACTGCAGGAAATCTAGGAGGCGTTGAATGGTGCGAACTAGGTAGTATGCCTTACTGTTAAGAGGCAATCGACGAATCAGACCGCGCAACCAATGATAATGTCCAATGCCAAGAACTGAAAATCATGCAAAGATAAAAATGTCTTTAGTTTCATAACAACTTTCACAGATAGTTTCAAATTCATCATCAGAAGTGAAGTCAACTTGCAAGAAGATCACTAAGGTGCGAAAGTTTGGAAAAATACGATAGTACCAGGTTCGAGGGGGTTCAACTTCAAAACAAGCACGCACCTCTCAAGGTTCAGGATCTTCATCATGAGGATGTTGCGTTAATGTCAAATCTAGAAATGACTTTGAAAACGGTTTTTCATTTACTTGAGCGGCTTGGGGCCCCGTAAGACGTGACCATGTGCAACACCATAATTTCAAGGAAAGGAAAAAAAAAACAAATCAAAATCAAAATTAGATCGACAATGAATGTATGGAGGACTTGTTACATCGAGATGCGCAATCTTAATTTATAGGTCAAGGAAATGGAATGAAATGCGTAAGCAACGGCCTAAAACCATGGTAAAGTAAGTAAGACTTTAAAGTCAAAGGAAAAAAATTGAAGGTTTAAGTAAAATTTGGTGGGGGGAAAATGGGAAGAGGTAAAAAGGTGTTTCTCCTTCACCTTTCCAAGGGCCATCAAACAATGGAACCTTTCAAGGGCCACCAAGCAATGGAATCTTCCAAGGGCCACCAAACAATGGAACCTTCCAAGGGCCACCAAGCAACGGAACCTTCCATTAGCCACCAAATCAGGGTTTTCCTTCACATCTTCCTTCTCCTTTTCTTTAAGAGGGCGAATTCGGATCATTAATGGCTCTCTCTTTTCCTCAGACATAATTTTCAATTCAAATCTTGAGAAGATTTATTCTCACAACCTTGTTGAGGAATAAAATAATGATTAGTCTTAGTAGATGGTAGGAAAAATGATAGTAAAATGGAAATTTGTAATAGTTTTGAAAGAATGGAAGTGAGTAGGGATAATGTTGGGAGGTTGAAATCTTAGAGACATCTCACAAACCCTCTCAGGTTTGGTAGCATAACTTCTTAATGGTTTAACTACAAGCTTAGGATTTGGTAGCAAGGTGCGCCTTGTAGTTAACTTTCTAGTGAAATAAAACAAGTTAAATTTGAATAACATATGTATAAGGAATAATATTTCAAGTGATTGGTGGTCTACAGCCAAGTTGAACTTACTACCTTTGTAAAACCCTCTCGGGTTTGGTGGCATAACTTTTTATTAGTTTAGTTATAAAACTTAGGATTTGGTAGCAAGGTGCGCCTTGTAGTTAATTTTTTAATGAATTAAGGCAAGCTAGATTTGAATAGCATATGTGTTAGGAATAATATTTCAAGTGAATGGTGGTTTGCAGCCAAGTTGAACTTACTACCTTCATAAAACCCTCTCGAGTTTGGTGGCATAATTTCTTATTGGTTTAGCTATAGAGCTTAGGATTTGGTAGCAAGGTGTGCCTTGTAATTAGCTTTCTAATGAGCTAAAACAAGCCAAATTTGAATAACATATGTGTTAGGAATAATATTTCAAATGATTGGTGGTTTGCAGCTAAGTTGAACATGGTGTTGAACCTTTAAAAGTTGGTTTAAATGAATGACAATTTGACATAAAATTCTAGGATTTGAGGTGTTTGAGCTTGGAAAATAAATCTATCAATTCTAAATCATAAATGATGCATAGGAGGTAAGTTACTTGGTTTCAATTACAAATGCAATTTAACGTTTAAAAATACACTTGCATTTTTCTTTCACCGATAGCATATGTACTTTCAAGTATAATCACCTCATAGAATCGGGAATAGAGGGATAGAAAGTCGCCTCACAACCACATACTACAAAAACATTCTTATAAGAGACGGAGGAATGAATTTTCAAAACTTGGAAATTTATTGATCACATGAACAAGCTATTTGCCAGCTTCTGAACTTTGAAAGTTGGAGATGTTGATGAAAGATAAAAAGCATAATTTTTCAACAAAATATCTTGGTGCATAAGTAACATCAAAAAGCACATGTGACAAATTGTTAGATGGTGTGTAAATCTAAAGGTATGATGACCATGAACTTGTTGATATGGTGGTGATGATGAACATATCAACAATGTTGTTGTAGTTCAAAAGTTTTCACAAGTTTTTGAAGATGCTCAAGAGACACTTGAAACAAACTATTTTGGAACAAAGACTATGACCAAATAGTTGTTTCCATTATTCAAATCAACATTTCCTACTATAGTTCGCAACAAATTAACTCCCAACTTTCTAAGTACCTTGAAAAATTCAAAGCCTAGTTAGCTAAAGGGAATCACCACTACATTGATATCTTGCTATAGCTCATTAAGGCCTTTTTGGATCGTCTCTCAACTCCTAAAGCTACCAGCAGTGCCCCATCTCATCAAGGCATTTCAAATGGGTCTAATATTGGTGCAAAGAAGGCTGGCATTATGAACATCAATGATTTTTCCTTTTCACTTGGAATAGAGAGCATCAATTTATAAGCTCCAATGCTACATCAAAGAAAGTAACATTGTCCACAAGGTTTGATTTTCCTCATCAATTATCTTAAGTAGCATTTTATAGCTTATTTGTTCTTGCTTCCTATATCTTTTTGTTTTTTAATCTCAATCATAACAAGATATTCGATGTTGCTATTGTCATGACTTTGAAATTGGTACATTCGTATAATTTTGGAAGCTCTATATCTTGGAGTATATGTGTGACCATATTTGAGGACTTGGTGTGAGTGAGCAGCTATGGATAGAAAATGGTTTTGGAGCATATCATTCCCTTGCAACAAAGGAATGGTTTGGCAAAAGGGTATGTGCCACAAATCAACAATTCCATGATTGGCTTCCATGCTTTAGCAAATGTTATTCTTGCTCTCACCAATGTTAATATTGATGGCCAAATTATGGTGGTGCCAAATAATGGAAAGAATTTTGAGCCCACATATGGATATATCAAGTTTGTAATGTTGAATGTTGCCAAACATTTTGTGGAGGTATGATTGTAAGCCACATAATTATGTATAAAATAGGGTGATATGTTTGCCATTGTCTACACTCATTAAGGTTTTGGCCTCAACAAGCTTAGCTTACTTATGAAACTAACATGAGTTAGAATAGACTTTGAGAGTAAGGTTAACATGTTATAAACTCACAATAACATTTCATTTCATCACAACACACATTTCAAAATATGTAAGAGGAAAATGTATATCTAACTTATTATCTATCTCTAGATCTAATTTCATAAAATTATTTCAAGTATCTAGAACTTAGCCATTGTCAGTTCATGTGTGCATGTAGAATTGCATATCGACATGGGATTTGTGATTAGTGCAACATTCTTATGTTCGGAGAAGGACCAAGATGATCACATGTAGTGGTTTGATGTAAGTGGTCAAGGAAGCTAGAGCTGTTATACTAATAGGAAGCACCATGCAGCCTATTTATCAGTTGTATGACTACCTCTTTCCACATTTACCTCCTAAAAAAGTATGTATGTTAGTACCTTGTTCCAATTTTGCAGATTTGTTGCCCTCCTAATCCATCTACTTTGAATTACATAATTAGCCTTCTTTACTTTAAGTTGGGCAGAATAGTTAATGAGTTCCATGGATTTTTTAAATTATTTTTTCAATGTGTGTGGAAAGGAGGGTTCTAATAAAAGCTTCCACTTGACCATCATATGGCCATTTGTAGGTCCATACATTTTCATGTGGGCAGATTATGCCACCTAATAATATTTTTCCAATTGTTTTTGCTTGAAGACTTGTAGGACACACATTTGATTTCACCTACCTATTTTGTGGAACACCAATAGTGGTACATATTATGAACATCATGTCATGGTGCACCTCACTGTGAGCCATGGATTACAATTCAGCAAGTTGTTAAATTTTTAATCCATAATTTTCTTTAGTAATAATGATTTTGAATCCTTATAAACTTCCAAGTAGTAATTATTAATAATTGAATTAACCTTTAGATATTTCTAAACGTAGAAATTTTTTTTATTTAAATTAATGTAACATTTGATTAATTTAAAAACCTAGTAAACCTTCCAAAATGCATTCTCATTTTTTTGTTGTAGAGAGATGAAAAGGGATGTAAAATTAGATGTGGTTTTACTGATATATTGGGAATACAAGCCCATAATTAACATTAACATTTCGCCATGACAATATTAAATTAATTTTATAGAATAATCTTCAGGCACCAATGATGTACTTGTAAGATTTTTAGGATGTACTCCTAATACATATTTATTTAATCTTCACTTCTATTAGGTTTTTAAATAAAATCGAGATTGAATTTAAATACTAGCATTTCCACCTTAGTAGCTTCAAGTGAATTACAACTTAGTAAACGACTTAAAGGGGATAGAATACAATTGCATAAAAATTCAAAATGTCAGAATGGTGCGAGCTAGGTATTTGGTTCAATGTTCCATGGAAATGGGGTTGATTGGGCCTTGTAGCCAACAATAATGGCCACCACTGGGAACCCAAGTTCGACAATGAAGACGAACATCATCATTTTCACACTGACATTCTTCAAACCTTTTTGGCTCAATTCCACAAGCATGAACAAATTCTAAGTAAATTGCTAAAGCATTTGGGTTAGGAGACAATCTATGATCCCATGCCGAATGATCGACTCAAATGTGCACCACTCTTTTGGATGGTTATTCTTCACACGACCATTGGGAGACATTCATGTTAAGTGATGCTTCTTCAAGTTTTTCCTTTTCTACTAGTGTAACTGGAAGATTCGAAGGCATAGCAACATCATCTGCCATGATTGAATCTTCACTTGCATCAACAAAAACCAAAGGGGTAGTCGGAACAATTTAGTATTTGCATTCGAAAGGGGTCAATGCCTTTATTTAAGAAATTAGGGTAGGCGTAATGTGTGGCAGTGACGGCAAAACTTCATGAAAACCCGAACATCCTAGTTCCGATGGATTCATGAAGCCCTAATTTTGACGATGGATCTAGAAGTACATGGGAACTCTTGTAATGGAAATTTTAATTCCAATTTACTATGTACTACACAATTAATTAATACACGATAAAGAATAATTAGGGGATATTAAGAAAGTAAATGGTACACAAAAATGTTATTACTACCATTGAGTTGATTTAATCAAATGGAAATTCAAGGATGTTTACTTATTACTACTGATAAATTATCTTAACAACTAGTTACTTGAAATAATTAAGATGAAAAAATAGGATGTTAAAGTCAAATGAATGAAATTGACAATGATCAAACCCAAAAACCCCATCAAAATGTCCAAAATAGGGAAAAGGATCCAATCCCATTGGTCATGAGGATTATCATCCTATTTAATTGGAGGATGGAACCCTTTTAGTGTTTCATTAAGCACAAGAATTCTCATCCTAAACTCCATTGAAAGGCAAATCATTCTTGATTCTCATTGGTTCATGAAGGATAAAGAGGTCATTGATTGAAGAAAAAGATTTCCACAACTTCCATTATACAAGGAGAACAAGTTCAAGGAAAGGGCATGGAAAGCTTGGGTGAGAAGAGTTTTTTTTTTATCTTGTGTTTTCTTCAAAAGAGGAAGAGAATGAGTGTGTGAAAAGAGAACTAGTTGTTATGTGTGAAAATATGTTGTTCATGGAAGCAAATGTGTGCAAACAAAAGAACATGAAAGGAAGTTATGTGTAACAAATAGTTGTAATGAAGTTCATGAAATGATTTCCATGAGCAAGCCTCTGGATTCTTAATTAAAATAGTTGTTCCTCTTAGATCCACCGTTGGATTTATTTCAAACTTCAAAATTTTTTAATTTAGGGAGTGTAGAACGTTTTCTAAAAATTTTTGCATCATCAAGGATGTTGCAAGGGAGCTACATCTGCCGAGAGTAGAGGGGGTTGACGTTGTCTTTTTTTTCTCAAATATGGTCAAAATAGCTTCTAGTTTTGAGACATAACTTTTGATTTTAGAAATAAAAACTTATAAGATTTTGTAGCATTATTTCTTTAAAAATTAGATTTCCAACAACCTTATGCATGTTAGATTAGGAGATTATATGAAGATATTATGAGGAATGGAACAAAAGGGGGGTCAACCATCAAACGTAAACATTGATTAAACATCAACACAATGCTTATTCACATTTCATCATGGTGATTTTTTATTTTTTTCAAAATGTCTTGGTATGCTCTAAGTGGACACAATGCATTAAATTATTTAGTAAATTTCATTACATTCTATTGAACCACCTTAACTTGTTAGAATACAACTACATAGTAGTTTTGCCCCCAAATGAATTTTGTGAGTGCATATCTTCATGTGGAAAGGTGTGCAAGAATTCTTCACACTCACCTTCTATCAATATCTCTTAAAAATTAAACATGGTAATGGATGGGATTATCACAATAGGTGCGAGTTTTTTGTTTAAGGGGGTGATTGCTTGTAACATAGAATTTTTTGAAAGCAAGAAATCGTTAGTTAATGTGTGACCACTTTAGTGTTATATTTGAAAATTTCCATGGTTCTATTGATCAAAGCATAAAGGTTCCTAACAAGGGGTTTTCAAAGCAATGTCTAAGGACGTTTATGGGTTACTAGTGAGGAGTCTTAGGTTATTTTGTCTATGTTCTATGAATAGGTTATGACTTATGACCTAAAGTTTAAGAATTAAAACTAAGTACATGCACTATTGGGTTAGTAATACTCAAAAAGGAAAAGATAGCAACAGTCATAGCACTTAGAGCAACAATAGAACCAAGTAGAACAAAGTGTGGTGCAAAACTTGACTATGCAGTAGGAAGGACCAAGTGATTCACCTAGCCAAAGTAGGAGAGCCCTGGCTCCCCCTAAATCAAGCAAGACCAAGGATTCTAGGGTAGTTCATGCGAAGCTCGAACATGGAAAAACTTGTGCAGTAGGTGATGCAAGGAGTGGGTGATGTAAAGGTGGTAAGTGGAGGCCAACATGCAGCTTATCTACAAAAAAATAGATGATTTTTTCCCCCTTTGGCAAGAAGAAGAAGAAAGCGAAGCAAATCAAGCAGGGTGAGCATCATTGAGGAAATTGTTTTTGGAGGGATTGTAATTTCTGATTCAATTCAAGTTTAGTGGAAAACTCACAGAATCAGGGTGGTGGAAGGTGAAAAGCTTAATTTTAAGGTTAGGAAAGCCTAAGGTGCTAGAGCATGTAAGCTTGAAATGTCAATGATGGTTATATCAAGTTTGAAGGACATGACAACCTTGACTAGGAGAGTGGTAGCAAGGTTTATGGGCATGGTAGTAAGAAACATCCATAAGGACAAATTGATCATTTCTGTAGCATAGTGAGTTTGAATGCTTTTTTACTCAAGGAATTTCAAGAAATGGTGGCACTACTAAAGGTTATTTGTCATGAGATGCAACAAGGCTTGTCTATTATGAATCCAGGACCCATGACGCACCAAGTGATTGATTCCACCAAACAAGTTCTCAATATTATCGAGATAAAAGAAATAGGTGATTGCTCTTTTGCTTGATTTAGAAGCATGGGTTTGCATGTTGTTATGAAAATGCAGGAATTGGAAAGGGGTGAAAGCATGATTGGGGGAGGCAAAATATTATTCCAAATGGTAGTTTTCCATACTATCACTAACAAAGTATTCAAAGCCACAATGATATAAAAATATAATGAATATTAAATGATAAAATCATAATAGTTATGAAAATACCTTCTTATTTCTAAAAGCAGTTTGAATTTGGATACAATCACATTATACTTTGATTGTATTCTTTTCTTCTCAACGATTGTCCTAGAATATAATTACCACGTCACATGGAGTTAGTATTATAAAAATTTAATTTTTTAAAAAATTAATATTTTCCACTAACCAAGACATCTTAATGTATGAAAAAACCTAAAAAACATGCTTATGAAACATCATATTAATTTGGGATAATTTGGCAAAAATCAAATATTAAAAAAAGTCCATTGAAAGGAGTATATCAAAAATCAATATTTTCAATTAGAAGTTTGAAGATGAAATGTTCTTATAACTATGCTTGAGGGAATCATGTTTTTCGATTTTTAAAAACTTCAAATCCATTCATTGAAATGACATTTTCAATTCATAAGCATAATAGATTAATTGTTTAAAAAAATTCATATGTCTTAACACTTACACCAAATTAAACCAAAATTTGACATGCCATAAGTCATGATCCAAAAATATCATGTATAAAGAGATGTATCTAGATTCATTGAAAAAGGATGCATAAGTATAATGGACAATTTAATAACTTGAAATTTTCAGAATGAATTTGGTTTGGAGCTCCAAATTATGCATTCGTTTAGGTAAATGAATGTAAATTTCATTACAAATCCAAGTCAACATGGTACTAAATGAAGTTAAACTCAACAATGATGTGTTTTAACATCTTAGTCATTCAATTTGAAAGCAAAATCACATTGGTTCAAGGGATTTTTAATATTGTAAGTACATCCAGAATTGCAACACCTTAGCATGTTTTCACCCAAAAGGCTTCTAAAAGTTCACTACTAGCACCTAGAATATGCACTCCACAACTTTTTTGCCAGGAGTTGCAATAATTCAATTAGGTCTAGCTATATCACTTCAAATGTTAAACCCACAAGTGTGAAGAGGGTGTTAGAAGGGAATCTCTCCCTAAAAAGTTTTGTGTTGTCAATATCAACAATTGATGCTGCTAGTCTTCTACCTTTTAAAACAGCTACACAATTATGGCCTTTTGAAACCAAAAAAAATCAGATTAGTAGCTAGCATTACCCTAATTAACAATTGCACATTGTTGTTTGAACTTTTGACCTTTTTGATATGGTGCATTGGTAGATGTGCCTTTGAGATCTTGGGATTTTTGATACAGTAGTGCACTACCAGCCAATGCAACTTTCCTTTTTGGGGGTGCCAGCCAACCAACGAACAATGTGTGCAAACCAATGTGTAACAAAAATATTCAAAACCTCATATTCATCTAAATAATGTGACAACATTTGGAATAGCTATGCACACATATTTAACACATTAAGTCCAAGCATGGTCACCCATATTCATAAATAACAACACAAATAATACCCTCTAGATTTCGCTATAAAGACTCCTATTCCATTGCTTTGTGAAGTTGGTGATAACACCATTATAACTGCTAGGGTGCATTTATGAATATTAAGCCACGATGTACATGAGGTTGCAAGGCTGACAATTGTGGTTGAGGTGAAATCATATCAACTAGAAATTTACTCTAAGCTTTACATTGTAGCTATGTGCTTCCTACTTGTCCTACATTGTTTCCTTTCCCCAAATTCCACAACTAATATGTTACATGTGTAGTTTCATGATTGAACAATTGATGGCATTGGGACCCCAAAGATTATTCTGGTTTGAAAATGATGAACTACTACTTCTTGTTTTAACTTCTTGTTTTAACATTCTAAACTTTTGGAAATACATTAACTTTTGAACTTGAAGTTCAATTTTTTTGATTCTAGGAATTCATCACATATTTGTTCTATCTTTGTGAATAAATATCCTTTACATTTATATTATGTGATTTCAAATATGAACTAAACATACATGTTGATGTTTCTGTACAAACCAAAATTTTAAACATAAAAAAAAGAATTTTGTATTTTGAAGGAATAGAAAACACCCTTAACAAATACAATGTGTAATAAAATTTGGTAGGTTTGTGAGAATTTCAGTGGACCAATGAAAATGGTAAAAATGGCCCATAATTTTTAATGTTTAATAGAATACTTGGTTGTATGTAGTTGTGAAGATTTGTTTTTTCTAGGCAAATGGGATTATTGGATTTGGTGGTTTGTATTTGTTTTCCCAATTATCTTGAATCAACTAATAGTTCATATGTTTAACTTAATAACTCATAGACATGGTTCTTGCACATTAATTGTGCCTTGTGTTTTTTTCAACATTGTGATGTTGCCACATTGGCAATCATCCATAAGGATATTTAACCACATGTGGCTTTAGACCATTTATGAAAATAGTTTTTTATTAAATTTATATTACATTTTGGCTTTTTGTTTCAATGATGTGTATGTAAACATGGGTTTTTTTTTTAAATGGTATATTTGACAATTTATTTTCCCAAAGAAATTTTTCCAAATGGAAAAAATCCATAAAAAATAATTATTGTGTGGATGTTGCTAAGTTATTACAATCAGTAAGTAATTATGATGGTTTTCAACATTTCAACTTCATGTTTTTACAAAGACACTAGAAGATTAATATAATGATGAAATTGACCTTAAGCTAATGAAATTGATAAAAACACCAAATGTAACAATTTCATTAGCCATGACAATTTTTTTTGGGCACCTACACATAAGCTTATTCAAGCCCATAACTTTGATATGGGTTACAAAATCTAGGAGAACATATAACTAGCAACCAAAATGGGTTATGGTCACAACTCGTGACCCATTTTGGTCACCTTCTCAAGGCAACACATTTAAATGGGGCGACCCAATTTTAGTCATCGTCTGCATGCTACAATTGTAGCATGGAAATTCGAAATTTAGGCATGGATAGGGGCAAGCAAATTTCATCATCAATTTCAATTGTTCTTTAATATCAAAATGTAGGATATCCCCACTTTTGCACATTGTTTACCATATTTCAATCTCCATAGTCATGGAATAAATAAATTATGGTTGTTCAATTTGCATATAGAATTTTTGGTGGCCTTCCATATTTTGAATTATAAAGCTTCCCAAATTCGTCTTATTTCCTTCTTTTTCATATCCTTTCAAGTGTGTGGACTCTAGTTGTGATGAACATAATCCTTGCCACATACCAAGTTTTGATTATTTAAGGGAACAAGGCATGTCAAAGGGTAATGAAATCCATGTTTTTCAATCGTATCTACAATTGTTGCAGGGTTTTGTCCATTTGTGTTCTTTTAGTGTGTTGAAGACGGATGATAGGCACATCATGTGAAAGCCATGGTACCTTGATGTGACAATTGCAACCACATGACCCGATAAGGTATAATGCAAGTTTTGCAGCTTACAACTCATATATTGTAAGGATAGGATGTTTAATCATTTGGGCTATCATCTTCAAGGGGTTGGCAAAGGAAAAGTTGGTTTATGTGCAAAGGTTAGGCCTCAAGTGAAGACCATGTTTGCAAGGTGTGGTGGGAACATCCCTACTACATTGGATGATACACAAGTGTTCAACTCCTTTCCCAATATACATGTGCTTAATGATGTTATCAACAACAAGTCATCAGGTTTATTTGACGAAACTTCTATTGTGGGCCCCCAAGTAGATGGCACACAATGTTGTTCAATGTTTAAGGCTAGCATGGATGATCCCATTCATATGCCAAACCTTCCCCCTTGCACCTTTTGGCAAATGACCTTACATGAGGGAATGAATTCAACCACTAAACAAAATCTTGATAAGAAGTGGGCAACCTTCTTTTATGAGGACAACATCCAATTCAATGTTACCACCATTCAACCTCCATTGGTGCTATGAAGTTTACATCCAAAAACAAAATGTTTTATAAACCATTGTTGTATCATGCATTTCAAAGAGAATTGTTAAAGATTTGTCAAAAATTGTTATTAAGAACATTAATAACTTAATCCACACATATGGGGCCACCATTTGTTTTAATTGATGGGTGGGACAACGTTAATAGTCACTAAACATCATGTTTGTTTGCCAAAATGGAGATTTGTTTTTAGGAGCCATTGAGACATGGGATCAAAAGGATGCATAATATGTATGCAATGCCTTGGTGAAGTACATTGATCAAGTGGGTGTGGACAATGTTTCCAACATGTGAAATGCATTATTTTCAAGGTTGTGTGGCACATTGTGTTGACGTACTTTTGGAGGATTCGGGGGAAAAAATGTCTTGTGAGCCACCTAAAAATGATTATTTCATTCATTTAGACACACCACATGGCTTTTTAATGTAACCATGAGCCAACCCTCAACTTGTCAAACCCTATAAAAACACAATTTGCCACAAAGTTTCATTGTGGATCGATTGGTTAATGTGTGGGAGGTTATTGAGAAGACGATCATAGACCCATATTGGTTAGTATTTGTCAACTCTTTATGGACCTCCCATTGAAGAAGGGCCATAAAAAAGGTGTGAGAGGTTCGATAAAGTGTGTGAGACGATGTCTTTTGGGACTTTCATGCAAATTTGATTCGCATGCTCAAGCCGATTTTGGTTGCATTAAAGAAGTTTGATGGAAAAAGCTCATATATGGGAAATGCATGGTTTATCATGAAAACATTGGAGAAACATGTGCAATTGTTGGGGCACCCACCATTTTCATTATCACCAAAATTAGCAAGTAGTGTCAAATGTTAATTCCAATGTTGGTGGAGGATGATAAAGATTAACCTCCATTATGTTGGGGTAGTTGTCAACCATCCTCTTCTTGGAAACAATTGGATCCATGATGATGTCAATGCAAAAGAGGGAATTAAATGTGTACTATGGAAAATGTTGGTCGATGCAACTTCATATGTGCAAACTTTGATAACTTGTAGATTTTGACAAAGGTTGAAGACCATTTGCAGACATGCCTAATGCAACCTCATTAAATATGCCTCCCCATGAACGGTGGGATTTGATTATAGTGGGCGTTTGAACATTTACACCCATGGCTAAACATATTTTCATTCAAGCTTGCTCAACATCATTATGTGAATGAAATTGGAGTTCATATTCATTTGTGCATAACAAGATGCATAATCACCTCACATTTGACCAAGTAGTAGATTTAGTGTATATTTACACCAATAGCAAGCTTTTGAGGGAGTGACTTGGTGCCATTCCCACAACATGTTATGAAAAGAACATGTTGTCAGAGGATTCCACGTTTAATATCAATTCCATCGCAAATAGCCAAGCTATAAATGATTTTGAAGGTAAAATTACGGATGACTTTAACAAACACAAGTTTAATGGAAGCATGGAAATAACACTAAAGACATCTTTGGGGACACCAACAATAGTGCACCTAAATTAAGCCAAGGAAATGAAGAACCTAACAATCCATATACATTTGTTGACAAATATGAGTTCAACACCAGGCCAAGAACTAGAAATGATGTTATTTTCGTTTGGTTTTTTATAGGTGAAGGGTATTGGGAAGGTCTAAATTTTGACCCATTTCAAGAGGCACAAAATGCAAATTTGCCTATTGGCAACATTATGATTACTATAATGATTGATTTTGGCACTGTTGAAAATGTTGGCCACATGGATGGTAACAACATTGGGCTTAGAAATCTATCACCACCCCCTAGAAGCCACATAAAAAGTTGACCAATAGAGTTGACCAATATCTTACCATGGAACCTACCATCCATGTACGATGTGCATGCCCTAAAAATATTAAACGATGAATTGCATGGCTGATAACACCCACAACACAACATTAATAACACCCTTTGCAAAACACTCACAAATGACGAAAATGCATGTCCATGTAAGATCATCCCCATCAATAGTGATCAGGCCCACAAGTCTAATTTTAGCACTACACCTTTTAACACATATTTAAAATGAACATTGAAGGGTAACATTTGGATTGGTCAACAAATGGTTGTTTTAATAAGATTTATTAATAGATTAAGTGGGCAAAAAGGGGAACCAATGTCACCTCCACAACCTTCAGGACCAAAAGAGGTCACAACAACATGGTTTGACATCAAGGGGACCACACATGGGCAAAAATGCGAGACAAGGTGGCCAAGGCATTTGTTGGGGAAAAATTTGATGACCAAGGATATTTGAATATAAATAGGATTATAAACATTAATGGTTAGCGACACATTAGACGTTTGGTGACTAGGCATGTGGGGAGGGCAATGACAATGGAAGTGTGTGCGATCAACATAATGATGGTGATGATAACACAAATGCATCAAATGATGGTGTTGAAATACAAGGGAAATTTGATTACCATGAACCAAATATATATCTGTTAAGGGGTGAAATTGTTAAGATCAAAGGAACAAGGTCAACACCTTATCATTCAATAGAAAAAAACTACCTTCACTTACTTCACTATAACTATCCAAGTAGTAAGTGAAAAGTCATACAAAGGGACAATTGTAGGAAAAAGGTAGGGGGTGTTACCTCATAACAAACCTACTATCATGTTTATTAGTTAATCCAAGGGGGCAAGGGAAACAAGTAGAAAAGGGCAACATGAGTAATAATCATAACTTGATAGTAGCTACTTTCCAAATTGCTGCAATGCCTTCAACGCCCTAATGTTACTATGGAAGGATCTCCAAACCTCAACCACACATGCAAGTCCTTTAGTGACTATGTCATCTACCTACAAAACCTCATAATACCTCCCCATTCCTCTTTACCATTTATAATAAATTGCATCCAACCCTAACCATTGTTTGTCGCTTGCAATATTACTTCCTAGTCTATAAGTGACTACATGTTGGTGTTTCCCCCCCTTTCTCTTTTCCACCAAGTACTAACTACCTTCCTCTGGCAACTAGGAGTAATTTACCACTCCAGACGCTACCAAGTGGTATGCCTCTTGTCTTTCTATTCTAAAGGAAATGTAGACCTACCATCTCAAGGAACAACTTAATTGCCATATTGCAATCCTCTCTACCTTCCACACTTCCTAATGGAATAAATACACACCAAAATGCATCAAGTTCCTCAACCATTTTCCATTAAAATCACACACAAATACAAGTACATCTCTTCATTACTTTTTCCTCCTTAGTAGTACAACACACATTTTTTCAAAAAAGTCCTTCATCCCAACCTCCAACTACAAAAGTTTTGAATGCATAGAAAATTTCCCAACACTTCCTCTAATCCTCCTTCTCCACAAACCACACAAGGCCCACATTGACCTCTAGAAAATAGGGCCCTTAACCTAATCCCTTCCTAGAAATCTTCTAAATGATTGGGTGGTTTACCCCCCAACTAATCACTAGCATGAACCACTTAATCCCACTAGCTTCACCCCTTGGATAAGGGATGGTAAGTCTACCAAGTAACTATTAGTTACTAGGACGCTTATGGTATTAACTAGTTTAAAGATTTCTACCCATTAATAATGCCCAAAAGGTTTTGGGTCTAATGGTCCTTCCACAATACGTATAATTAAGGCTAACCATTAGACCATGGTTTAAGTGACGCCATAAGCTTTTTGAAACATAACATGATATTTTTCAAAAACAAACATTATTTTTCAACTCTTTATAATTTGTTTTTCAAAACTAGATTTTTATTTTCATTTTGTGATACGAAGGTACAAACTAATGTTGGGTGGATATAAGATTTTTTCAATATTCACTAGTTCCACTTATCTACTAATTCGTTATCCATCGATTCTAGTTTTTTTTACTTTTATTTTTTCAGGTTAATATCTTGTAAGGATATCAAAAAATTTAAAAATCTAATGCCACATTTCAATATGGGCGACTATCCACTAGCGCTAATATCCATCAAACTTCCAAGCATTCTAGATAACAAAATACAACAATTTTTTCTCCAAAAATACATAAGATAAAATTACAAGTCCAAAAGTTCATCTTGCTTAAATTCACCTTCATATTGTTATGATTATTCCTCTAAGGCAACATTAGCTTCAATCAATTTTGTCAAACTAGAAGGTGAATTACAACCTACCCTAGGATCATTGGGCCAATTTTTAGTAACAAAAATTAATTTATTTTAATTATTTAATTACAAGTGGCATCTATTCAAATTTGCAAACAATCCAACCAATGAAAAAATCCTTTCAATTTCTATTTGAAAACTAACAATGCCAAGAATTTGACATGTAATAAATGTTACAAGTGAAAAAAAAAACTCATGTTTTCCTCACCACTCCAAAAGACATTTAATGTCCTTCACATCCATTTGAAACCTATTAAACATTTGTAATTCCTTGTTCACTAGCTACATTGTTGGTTCATTAGTTCTAATAAACATTTCAAAAATGTCAAAATTGCATTCTTCATCAATTTACATATCTGCCACATATCCAAATTTTCCCATAGGATGGAGGATATGGTAACATTTCAAAAGCATAGGAAACAAGGATCATTTATCATATTCTTCAAAAATAAAAACACCATGTTCCCAACCAACAATAAATGAAACTTACCTTAGATTTTTAAAATTGGGGTCTAACACAAGGGATAACACGTTATGTGTTTTTTTTTTCATATTTATTTAATAATGAAATAAAACCATCTAAAACCCCACATATTTTTCTCCTAATGTTAGATGTAAGCAATGATAACTCCAAAGACACAACAAAATCATCATCAATCAAATCCTCCAAACTAGATGAAATTCCATATTCCTTATTAAGTTTAAGCTCATAGTAATTGCTACATTCAAGGCATTAGAAAGTAATCAATGCCCATGGATTGGTTCAACACAAAAGCACTCACAACTAAAAACAAAACATCAACAATGATTTAATATATGGGCCAAGTCAAGGGTGGAGAGACACAACCAATAATCCTCACTATAGTTTGTCAATTTTAACAAAGAACAATTTTTGCTTTGACTTGTAATGCTTCTTGAAACAATGTAATTTTATTTGTAAATCTATTGAAGTAAATTTAAGATCAATAAAACAACTTGTAATTCAAAATAACTAAAAACAAAATACTTGCAAAAATGGAACAAAACCAGAATGACTAAAAACATAAGTAACCTAGTTTTCACTAAAGTGTTTAGTTTTTTAGGCTTCAAACCAACTCCAATCCAAGCCTTGTTCCACTTTTGATGACATTTACCAAATTTATTTGACCAAGTAATGCATTTTTACAAATATGCCTAAGTAGTTAATAGAAACATATTTCAAGTTTTGGGTGAATGCACCTTAAGGTGGACCAAAAATGGCACATGTGGTGTCCACAATTTTCCTTTTTCATCATTTTAATGTGAATACTTGATGTTTTGAAAATGAAAATTAGTCCATTGAAAGTAAGAGGCAAGAAGAATATTTAAACCTTAAATTTACAAGTTTTCAAATTATGACATGTGCTTCAATTTGATCAGCTAGGGGAAAAGTTAAAAGCAAAAACATTGGTTTTTCGACATTTTATGATTGGCAAATGTTATGTGGGGTAGTAATGTCATTTTTTACAAAATAACATTTATTAAGTTTTCCATTTCAATAAATTATGGACTTTCTAGACCAATGATAATCTTGTAGAATCCTAATAAATTAATATATTAAGTTTTATTGAAAATCCTTATTTTAACATTATAATAGCCTCACAATCATACTAGGAAAAAAAATGTTACTACATGTGTACAATAGCCTCACAACCACACTAGGGAAAAAAATGTTTAAAAAATGTTTATTATGTAAGAAAAGTTCATAACACTTTTTATGGACTATGACAAAAGATCTTACATCATTTGAAAAGTCCACCTTGTAATGAAATGATGGCATTTTATTTTCAATTTTTAAAATTTATTTTTCAAGTGTTATAGTTTAATTAAATGAATCCCTTTTAAAAATTTCAATCAAACTTCAACACATATTATACTAAACTTAAAGGTACCCCCATAGAAACTGCCCCTATGACACCAAAACATGGAATGTTTAATGTGCAACCACCCTTCCTACAAAGCTTTTCATAACTTTTTCATAAGCTTTTCTTCAAGCCTAAAGCCTCACATTTCACAACAGATTTCAAAACATTGGTCAATGCATTCAAATTTGAACCCTCATCCTTAACATATGTTATTATTTTATTTTTCAAGCCATATGCATCCAAAAGATCAATGAAGTTTTTAGCCAATGTTTCTCCTATAGTTTCAACAACTTCAAATAAACTAAGAATTATTTGTTTGGTTTCCAATTAGATCCCAAGAAAATTATGACCATGACAAATGCATTGATCATGTGCACCCTTGGACATCTAGGGATCAAAATTGATAATAACACAATAACATTCATCCAACAAAGGCCAAACAAATGTTTGCTGAGTTTTTTCCACCAAGTAATGCAAAACATTGTGTGTACCAAGCTTTTGGGAAGGGAATTGAACTTGAAGACATAATCGCAACATTAAATGCTTTAAACACACACTTTCTTCAAATTGCAAAGGCAAGTGATTTTTCCTTACCAAAAGTGTTAAGAATGACATAACAGATAATGCATGGTTTGAAAAGTTATATCAAGGGTTATCTTTGAGTTATCATTAACACAATAGTAAGACCAACATAAAGTGTTCCTATTATCAAAACATCATTTTTTTTTGTTGAATCTATAATTGTTCCAAAATGTGTTTAGTTTTATCTTCATTAATTTCTTCATTTATTCCTAAAAATCTATTAATTTTAGTTTGCAAGTTTGGGTTTTCTCTTTCTTCTATTACTTGATCAACTTTCGTTTCATTTATGATAACTACATGTTTTTCATTTTGCATTCCTTGATTATCATATTCATTTAATCCTTCCATTTTTCACACAACTACTCTACAAGGCCAAGGATGGAAAATATAAGCAAAAAAATGCAATGTGTTGTGTGATGTGATGATGTTCCTATGCACAACTAAATATGATGCAAAATATTACAAGAAAAAATACAAAACATTATCAAAAAAATTGTTCAAAGTATATGTTTTCTCCAAAATAATTTATAACAAGCCATGCATAATAAATCATAAAAATTATATATATGTAAAATAAAAAATCAAAAAATCAAAACAACAAAAAAAGTAGAAAAAAAAGACCAAATGAAAAGAAAAAGGTTTATTCCAAAAAAAATTTTGATTTTTTCTACACTATTTAATCTTGATTCTCAACTTGCAAGAGGGAAGGGCAGGGGGTAGTATTAGGTATTATCACAAGGAGCAACACAAGGAGTAGTGATGTGAAAAGGAACATGTTAATGGGTTTTCCTATTCCCATTAAGGTTTTTTCAACTTTTGAATTTCCAACAACAAGTTCCTAAAGTAACAAACATGTACATTTAAACTAACAAAACAAAAACTATTTACAATTCCTAAACTAACATGTATTCAATTTGCACATAATTTCAAGAAATATATTGCTAAAACAAAAATGGTTTCATGTTTTCAATGAAAGAAAAACACAAAATCAAATTAACATAAAAAGTTTCCCACTTTATGCAAATTTCTTTTCCTAAATTTTGAATAGGTACAAATTACTCAATGCTAATAGGTACTCCAACTTGTAGTGAAAATACAAAATTATATTAAAAAATTAAAGTTTTTACATTAGAAATTTCATAAAGTAAATATGGAAAGTAAAGATTTCATGTTTACATATTCTACCATCCCTCTTTTATACTTTAAGTTTGAACTTTGAAATGCTTCGTGCAAATCACCTAAACAGTAACTAGTTGATAAAACTCATTGTTTTAATCAACTAATAGAAACTAGGTAATAAAACTATTATAAATAGTTAGAATTCTCAAAATTTGCTACATGTTTTGCTAACTACATGTTCTATCAACTACAAGTTTTGTAGACTACTTGTTCAATAGTGTCACTGGTTCAATTACTACTAGTTATGCAATACCAATTCAATAGGTGTCATTGGTTCAACATGTGTCATTGGTTTAATTATTATTGATTAAAGTATCGGTTCACATAAAGTTTTTGTTAACAGAACAACATCAAGCACCAAGAATAGTAGTAGCCAAGGAACATGTACCTAAAGAGCATTGGTGTAAAAAAAACTAGTAGTAGATGCAAAGAGGAACATTAACAAGTGTGAATTAGAAGAGTAGTGACAAGTGTGAAGAGGAGCAATAACAAGCATGAAGAAAAGAAATAACAAATGTAAAGAGGAACAACAACACGTGAAGAAGAGGACCGACAAGCATAAAAAGGAGAAGCAACAAATATGAAGAAGAACAACAACAAACGCAAAGAAGAGCAACAATGCCAAAAGAAACAACAAAAAGTGCAAAGAAGAGGAACATCATGAAGAGGAACAATGCGTGAAAAGGAGCAACAACAAATTTAAAGAAAGGTAATAACATGCAAAGAGGAGTAATAGCAAACATGAAAAGGAGTAACAACAACCACAAAGAGGATCAATAGTATTTAGGATGAGAAGCAATAACATCATAAAGAAGAGCATTGGTGCATGAAGAGGAATTTGAAAAAAAAAAACACAAAATGCAAAGAGGAGCACGAAGAAAACAATAGTTCGAAGCATGAAAAGGAACAACATTAAATGCAACGAGGAGTAAAAAAGAAAAGAAAAACACAATGTGGGGCCTAATTAACTAGAGTTCAAGCCCTTTTTTATTCTATTTTTAAGGTTGTTTTAGGTTTAAATCAATGGGGGCAACAACCATTTATTTTTTCTCTAACGGCCTATAAGCTTGCTTACACCCTAAACCTAAACCCCCCATGCTCATATCCATTTCTAGGCAAGGATCTGATATCCTACATGAATTTCAATGAATTTCAATTTTTCAATCCCCGCCCCCCCCTTTGGATAATATATGACCAAACCTCAAGATATCATCTCCGATATCACAATTTTTGATATCCAAAAGATTTTACAAGTGATATCCAGTAAAGATATCTAGATTTCTCGAATATTTGCCCAACATTGGTTCAAACTTCATGTCCTTTCAATGTTAATTAAAGAATAATAAGAGTATGAGTTACAAATTAACCTTAATCTCCCAAGACATATGGGTGCTTAATTACTTCTATTGTCAAGTAATAATTTTTGCAATAGAAATTTCCAACCATATTAAATCATTTTAAAAAAAATTTTAAATATTTTGAAAATTACTTAAAATTTTATTTTATTTACAAAATGTAATGTCAAAAGCCTAGCACAAAACCTGAAACCCTAGTTGGATCCATGGGGATAGGCCCTTGCCCATTCATAGAATGACTAAGATAAGTTTCATCACACCATGTTTTAAGTGTGAACACATGGGGTTATTGGGTTGAAGGTTGGATAGGGATCGATAACCAGTTGCGGTCACATGGTAGGTAGGGGTTGGTGACCAAATTAAATCACATATTATAAATGGGACAATGATAAAAAAAACATTCAACCATTCCATGTTTTGAGTGGATGCATGGGTTTCTTCAGTTGAAAGGGGTTAGTGATCAAATTTTGATTGTAGGCTAAACATGTCATCACCTTGGACATGAATTGTGGATTAAAAAATTTAGTTACTCCATGTCCTATGTAGCTAATGGGGTTCATTGGTTGCTAACTAAATAGGGGTTAACAATCAAAACCAATTTTGTCGCTCAATGGATTACGTGAACGTTAAACCTCAAAATTTCAATCACCCAATGTACATTGGTTGTCAATTCTTAATTGTGATTGGAATTGACAAAAGGTGACCAAAGTGGAGAAAACTATTGTGGGCAATTGAAGTGGGGAGGACTGTTGTGGTTGATTGAAGTGGGGAGGTTGTTGTGAACGACCAAAAATAGGGGGTTATAAAGGTAGGAAATGTCATATGTTTATTCAAATTCTAGCCTTTGTTAGCTCATCTAGGGTTTTAATATCTTGATTGTAGTAAGCAATCAATGATTGGAACCTTTGAACCTTGGGGGATTTTATCTTGTGGGGTTTAAAGACATTGGTTGTTTCATGTAATCATGCTTGTAAGCCCCTTGGGTAGTTTATAATTGTCAAGATTGTGCTTTTGCTTTCACTTTAAAGATTAAAAGGATGTTGAATTCATGATCATTAATTATAGTTGTGAACAAATAAGATTGATTCATCATTTAAAAAAAACTAGTTTGCAAACAAGTCATTCTATCCTTTTTTTACAATGGAAGTTACGGAGGATGGATGTCTTAAACTTGTCACTAATCCTTGTTGATTTTTGTAGTTTTGAAAGGATGGAATGAACTTGTTTGCAAATTGAATTCAAACATGATTGATTCATCACACTAGTAGAAAAAGGCATTTTTTCAACTAATTTTTGCAATTAATTTTTAGTCATGTGCAAAATTTATAACTGAAATCCTTTTAGTCACATGTTGGACAAGTTGCATAAAACAATAGTTACAGGCAACATGGATTCTAGATGTAAAATAAAAGTAAAAGAAATATGGTTTCATTCTTTGACTTATTGTAAACACATTGTCATTTGCAACTTACCATGCAATTAATTTGGTCACCTTAACAACAAATTAATATTTCAAAAAAATTATTTAATTTGGAAAAGTCTACACCATCCATTTTGTATGGTCTTAGTATATGACATGTGACAAAATATTTTTTTTCCATGTGGCATATTAATTGTGTCCAATTATTTTTAGGGCCAATTATTTGGTGCCACATGGCATATAAAATTGTGTCCATTTATCTTTTGAAGGCCAATTATTTGGTGACACATGGCACATTTAAACTTTATTTAATAATTTTAATTAATTAATTAATTTTTAAACATTAAATTTAAAATCAATAGGATGTCAACACGTGGATAGGTAAGGAGGGTTTATGCTTAAGGAAGTAAATAGGTAGGCTTAAGTTAATCAATTAATTTAAGAAAATCCTATATTATCTTGGGTTTTAGCCTTTGGAGTTGACCCTCTTTTATTGGCTCATCCTTTGAATGACACATTCACCTTGAAAACTTCTAATGCACCTAGTTATACATTACACATGAAAATAATGAAAAGCAAAGAATATGGTTTAAATATTATAGTTGCAAGTGTCACCAACTTAAATGCAATTTATTTGCAACTATTTTTTTGGACCATTTTAAACAAGGGTCCGAAGAGTAGGGTTTAATGAAATCAAACATCCCTATTGGTCAAGAGCTTTAAATTGGTCCCAAGGCCTTTAAACAAGGGTCCAAGATCAAGACAAATCAAATTGTGATTTAGCCTACATAACATCATTATGGAAGGAAAACCAATTTGTCTATACCAAAAAAAAAGGGAGAGCTCATGGTTTGGAAAACCAAAGTGTAAGCTAGGGTTTGACGTTGTTCATTTTTTCATTTTTTGCTCTTTTTCAATGTTTTTTTACCCTTGTTCAAATTTTGTGAGAATGGAAAAAAAATCTATGGATTAAGGACATTGTTGAGAACACAACAACCCTCCCATTTTTTTTTATCAATTTAAAAATTAACGTGGTTGGTATTGTCAATCCTTGCAAGGTGGTTGTTAGAAAGAATGCATTTTTAGCCCTTCCAATCCAAATGCACGAAGTGGAAGTGAAAACATAAATTTTTTAAAACCATGAAAAAAGGAAGAAGAAGAGAGAAAAGACCAAAGGTCATTAGTAGAAAATGGTCATTTTGTAATTGGTCCTTACGACTAATTTTTAGTTGTAAGCAACATTTGCAATTAAAATCTTAATAGTCGCATTGGACAAGTCACATTGACACTAGTTGCAAACGACAACAAATTTGGATGAAAAAAAAATTCAACGAAATACACCTTCATCCATTGACTAATCATATACATATTGTCATTTGTAATCAAGATGTGACTTTTTTGGTGAACAATGGGAACAAGTTATGTGTTGCCACATGTCCCAACTCTTAATAATTAAAAATAATTTATTATTATTTTGAAATAATTTAAAACATTTAATTTTAATGTTTGGATGGTTTAGATTATGACATGTGATGTAATATAAATTTTCCATGTGGCATATTAATTGAATTTGTCCAAATTAAATTTAAATCAATATTTAAGTATGTAGGTTGAATTAAGTACCCACCTACCTATATACCTACCTACCCATCTAGGCTAAACACCTATATATAAATAGGACCTATTTATCTACCTAGGTCAAATACCTATTTAGGTAGGTATGTAAGTAGAAAAGTAGGTAAGTAAATTAGGGAAGTAGGTAGTTAGGTGTAAATACATGAATATTTTTATTTTATTTTGGGTTAAATTGTTTTTATTGATTCATCCCATATGCCCATGTTTTTAAAGATAAAAATGTAAAACAAAACACCTTGTTTATATACTTCTCAAGATGAAAATAAAATCCAAAACATATGCAATAAACTTTTTAGTTGCAAACTACTTGCAATTAAAAAGTTTATCCAGCATGTTTTGGCTTTTCATTTTCATTTTGAAAAGTATATAATTAAGTAAGTGACAACTAACTAGCTAACTACTAAATTAACCAATTGAATAATATAATTAATAATTATTTACTGAATAAAATATAGACAAATAAATTAATAAACTTGCTAATTAATTAATTAACAACTACACTATCCAACTAACTAGTTATTTACAACAATAAAAATCAAAATCTTATTATTATTAAATTAATTATATTAGTAGTTATTATTAAATGTTACTTAATTTATTAATTAAATAAACAATAACAATATATAATTTAAATTATATATTAATTATAATGATCTATCAACCAATTTAACTAATTAGTAATTGGCTAATAAGCTAATTATTAATAACTAATAAATTACTATTTCATTACCAAGTAAATTAATATAATAACTGAAATATTCAGTAATGAATAATTATTAACTACTGATTATAAATATTGAATACTAGTTTTTTAATCTAATAATATAATTAAAACCTAGCCTAAGTTAATTATTTTATTATAATTATTCCCATTATATTTTCATTTGTATAGTTAATAATAAGTATAAATGTAAATATTTAATAGTAACAGTAATATTAATTCAATCATTATCATAGCTAGTTGGTAGCCAAGGTTAACTATTTTATTTTGATTATTCATATTATTATTTCACTCATTATAGCTATTTACGAAATATTAAAATAAATATTTTATATTTTTAGTAAGTATATATTTCCTTCAAAAATAATTTCTGCATTTGTATAATAATTTATTAGATTTCCATTCTAATTACTACAGTAGTTATTATAAAATAATAAAACTGAAAATTAGAATCATATATCAGTAATTGATTATAATCATTGAAACATTAATAATTATTAAATATTAATTATAAATTTGAAATATAAAAACTTAAAATTATATATTAATATTTCCTGGTAATTATTATAATATAATAATACTTCATAATTGATTACTTATAATAATAATAGTAATAGTAATAATGTAATTTGTAGCTAGTCTGGGTTAGCTATTTTTTTAATATTATTATTATTATTATTATTACATCACTTGTTAAAGCTATTATAATTTTTTTAAATTTTTGATAAATAAAAACTCTTAATAATTACATTAGTCATTTAAAATAATTTTATAATATAATATAATATAATAATTTACTTTAATTAATTATTTCAATAATTATATAATCAATTTTCCTATCATTATAATATCATCATCATTATGATCATTATGTAATAGATTTACTATTTTAAAATTTTATTCAAAGATAATATTGAAATTTAATTTTTTTATTACATGTAATTAATATAAATATACAATATAACAACAACAATAATAAAATGTCATTTGTAATAATTTCAAGAGTATAATAAAATGGTTTGGATAAACTTGTAATATGGACACAATATATTTAGCAAATATCTTGCATGAAATTTTAATATTCTCAAAATATACAATAATTAGTGTAACCATAATATCAAGACCATTTATGCTAATAATATCATTTGAATACACATGCAATATGATTGTTCATATACATTCAAAATATACATTTATAAATCTTAATACACCCAACTATATTCCTTATAATTCACAAAATACACCTTTGTATACTCATAAGGTTGTAACTAAATTGGTCACATTTGTAATTAATGGGACACAAATTATTTTTCTTAGATGAAAATTAAATTAAATGTTATTCACATGGAAGGATGAACATTGAAATAGTCGCAAACTAATTGTAGTGTAGTCACAAATATGATCAACATAAAAAATATTTGCAAAAATGTCCAAATGTAGTCATAGATAATTAATAGTCACATGTAATCACAAATAAAATGATTACATTTTGGCCAATTTCTACTACTGGGTTAACCTAATCCTCTCACATATTAATCATACATTTTTGATACGACCCCAAGCCTATAAATACATTCATTGTACCTTAAAAATAAAAGTTTTTAAAAATGTGAAGAAGGGTCCAATTCAAGGTTCAATTTGCTTCAAATTAGTGCCTGGGCTTTTGGTCCCCAGACCTTTGTTTAAAGTGATCCTTAGTACCCATATTATACTAACTTGGTTTACCTACTAATTATATCAATTATTATAAAATTTAAAATATAGGTAATAATATTTTATTATCATCAACATCATCTCACTTACTATAACTATTACTAGTTGTAATAATCAATATTTTTATTAATACTTTAAAAATAAACATAAATGAAAATTTCAGCAACTATAGTATAAGTCCTTTCAAAATAATTTCATGTATCTTAGGTTGGTTGGTGACTTCAACTATTTGATTGAAAAACATTCAATGCTTATTTTGTTTTTCAAGTGTAGAAAGGCATAATATTGGCCTTTCACTTTACATCTTCGAATAATTAATCTAGTTGGGTTTAATTTTTTGGGATATCTTCCAACCCATACTCCTTCCACCAAACCCTTGAAAGCATACTCGAAAATATTACATTATTGGGAAATAATTCTCATCATTTCCAAATTCAACAACACTTGGTACATTGAACACAAAGTTTAAACAATATATTTTAGATTAATAGAATACATTTCAAGTCTTTATTCTTTATATTAGTTCTGATTTACCATTTATATTTCTCTATAGACATATTTCTAGCATTATTCTAAATTTATTTTTTCTAATAAATTTCTAAAGCAAGACTAGTGGAAAGTTCGTTAAATGATTGACTTTTTCACAATTTTGAAATGATGATTTAAATTTTTTAAAACACAAATTTCAAGACTTTTATTATGAACACAAACATCATTATGCACTTCATTCCCAAGGGCTTCAAAGCTTTGAAGTTCCAAAAACTTTGCACGACCAATCTATTGTTATAGTTAGGTGAACTATTATATTGGAATTATAATTTAAAAATAATAAGATTAATTATGTTGATAATTTCACTCTATATCACTATACACATAGCAAACAATGAACATATGTATTATATACATACACACATTATTGAATCTAAAAACAGAATATTGAAAACAAACATCAATACATCCAATGCACATAATTTGAAAATAATTATAATATTAGTACATGAAACAACAATGAAGGCACATAGGAAAAATAAAAGGGAGTGAAATTTAGATTGCCATTGAATTTGGTGGTAATTTGAATTTCATGCCTTGTTTAATAACAATGTATGTTTTATTGTTTTAAAAAATAATTCCACCCCCTTCATGACCAAACTTTGGATATTGATGTTGTGTTTCCTTTACAGATATTTCTAATATCATGGAAACATGGTAAAAATTAAGATTTTTAAATTTATAAGAATGATTTTAAAATAATTGTAAAAACATGTTCATAAATTTGTATTCACCCACCCCTTGCCTCTTCTCCCCCATTCTCATCTTAGAAGATGCAATGGATTCAATATTTATGATGTGATTCAAATGCAATGATTTGATAAGAGCCCGATGTGTATTCTCAACTTCTTCCCTTCTACAAAGCTCATTCATTGGGGTTTAACATATTTTATCCTTAAAGCATACATTATGTTTCTCAAATTAGTTTAAATATTTAATGGGTTCCACAATGGGTTCATCCATGTGAAAGAGTTGGAGGTGAAATTGTTAACTTAGCTTGGAAAAAGCTTTCATTGCAAGCACTTGATTATCCTTGTTATGTTGGAATTACCTTCAATGGGCTAACCTACTTGTTAGTTAGGTTTTGCATGACTGCCATGAACATCATGCATCTCGTGTGTCGGCATAGCTAAAGGACAAAATGTACTAAGTTATTAGCTAGGAATGTTTGCATGCATAGTATGGCCATGAAGGATCCTTGGGTTTTGAAGGCTTTGCATAAATGAGAGTACTTGGGAGGTTGGAGATTCCATCCACCACTAAATGGGTGCCAAGCTAACAATGCAAGACAACCCACGAGGTGGGATTTTGGAGGGGCCGAGTTAGTTGTAGAATTGTCAACTTCCTTGAAGAGCATATTCAATGCTCCAAGATACAAGTGAAGGACATCAGCCCAACCCCACCTCCATTGCAGGACGTTTAAACCCCGCCTAGAACTTTGTTGGTGTCCAGTGCTGCGACCTGTGCAACACCCACAGGGCTTCACTAATGTGAATGCAAAATATAGCATTTGAAAAAAAAACACTATTGCTTGTGAACGAATTAAACAAGTAGTAATGGAGTAACGTAGCTTCTCTCCTGAAAGATTGTAGGTTCCAAGCTGGTTAGAAGTGATGATACATGCACAACACAAATGTTTGTCTTGCACGTGACAGAGCAATAAGTATTTGACAATGGAGTCTGTGAACTGAGCAGTGCACAGAACCATGCACTGACACGCGCAAAGCTTGTAGGGGTGTTTAGCTTCACCAACACTCACCTTCTTTCCTCCTAGTAAAACCACATTCATGGGCTAAGGAAAATATCATGTGCAAGAACATAGTGGTTGCAGATGCAACTGTGTGAGATGTAAAAAACTTTGTGAAGCATGGTGCTTGGTGTTTTATCTTTTGGCAACCCTTTGGCTCCCTATTAGCTCTGCCTGTGAAGGGAGAGGCTATAGAACCTGTGTTTTGTTTTCTATGATGTAGCCACATTGTCGACCATCCATAATAGGATTTAGCCAAATCTGACTATAAACAAAATAGAAAGGTAAACAAATCTAAGCACCCCTTCTATGTTTTTGGCTAGCTACTGGACGCTTCATTTGGAATATGGGGATTAACTTTTTAGATTTTGTTTTAAATTCCGGAATTTGGGAATTAGAAAACAAAAATAATTCTTAATAATTTCTAGCTATTTTGGTGGGGGCAAAGAAAATGCTATACAGAATGATGCTGTTTTCAATTGGTCCCACATTTTGAGGAATATGCATCAGGTGTTTCTATTTTAACTGTTGTTGCTCTGAACTTGCCATAAGGGACAAAACTATAGTATATCACAGAAAAAATACAGTTTTTACAAATAAACCATAACATGTTCTACTTTCACTTGAATTACTCAAAAACATTCAAGGCAGTCATGTCCAATTCCAAATTGAACCCCATCTTGACTGGGGTTCCACAAGACTGGTTCATGTGCCAGTTCCACATCCCATTCTTTGCACTCACAAGAAAAAAGAAAAAGGGAGGCTCTTCACTCCATAATGCGACTTCTCATTGGTTGCATGGAAATTCTATTCCTAAAACTGGCTTTCACTACCATTTTTGGGCTTAATAGTCCTTCCTAAGAACACCCTACCTATGTGGTTTGTTCTTCATTCCCATTCAGTCTGGGTTTAGTATGGATAATTCTAGTTTACATAATTATAGTCGAGTCAGGAATTGTTAACCTGGGTCCGGTTATAGGCTGACTCTCAAAACCAACTGGGGTTTGATTTGGCTCCTGGTATTTAACACTGGTTCGAAAAATTAAGGGTTGGGTTTTGGTTTTGTGTGGGTATTAGGCAAAAATTGTCAGGTTTAGTTTTGGGATTTATCTCTTTGATGTGTACTCTATGGTTCAAGTTCTATAGATGAATTTCTAAAGCTCATCAGGAGCTGATTTTCAATCTGATAATTAATATCTGTCCATTTTGACTGGGTATCAAGTATCAACAGTATTGATATTATGGTGAAGACATCCTTGAGTCATCAACCTAGTATTTTTAGAGCATAGTATTTTATTGGTCTTGCCTACCAAGGCAAGGATATTGTGTTTAGATTCATTATAGAGTATAGTAGCTTAAGGGATTTTTGCCCCTAGGTAATATAATAGGTCTATTTTTATAAGAGGATTTTGAAAGATGATATTTTGGCTTGTGTTGAAACTTGAGATTAGTTATAGAGTTATAATATCTTGAAGGATTTCCGTTTCTTTTAGAGGATTTTTTGAAGGTTATATTCTTGCATGTTGAAATATTTGAGTTTCCATAATTCTTCTTTTGCCTTAACATACTTTTTAATGTAAATGGCAAGGCCACAGTGTAACACACCTTGTTATTCTTTGGGTACTGCTGGAAAATTCAACTATTTTCCTTCTCTCCAAGCTGAGCTTTGAAATGCTACCTGTCCAAAGTTTGGTCCATAATCTCCTCAACAAATACAACTCACTCTGCATAGAAATGCATCTACCCATCAATTAAGCAAACAAGTCTCACACTATTGGAAATTTAATTTATTATTATTATGATTTGCCACTCTTTAACTGCTAATCTAGAAGTGTGGGCAATCAGTCCCAAGTGCTACTTTTGTAATCATGTTTAGTGTTTTGAAATTTGAAGCTTTTTATACCTCACATTGTAATTTCTAATACTATTATGACTACAAGGAAAGACAACATTAGAAATTCAACTCTAGGCAACACCCATAGATGCAAAAGTTTGTGGGGAACCATTTCCAATTTTTGTATTTCCATGGAGTTGATGGTTGTTAGGCCCATCACATCCTTGAAAAGGATTGAAAGTAGCAAAATTATAATCATAAAGGGTGTAACCTGTGCAACATGTCATCAAAAATATCAACTTTGAGCAGCTCCCTTGGCGCTCAGTATGTGGCCCTGCAAAAGAAAATTGGACGACAAAAAGTCAAGACATGCTGGTTTTGCTCAACAAAATGGTTTTGGCCTATCATTTTTGCACATGATGCTACTGCCAGTAAGCAAAGTCTAACACCTGCTGTTGATCCTGTTGTTGATTGGCTAGAACGTTTGATTGGTCCAGGTGGGTTGCTATTAGTAGTCTCCAATCTCTTTGCAGTCCCAGTTTTAGTTTTAAGAGTGAGGTTGGGAAAAAGAGAATAACTCAACTTGGAAATGAGAAATCATATTTGCAAGTTCACATACTGAGCACCATTGGGGATGCTCATAGTCCAATTGTTACACAATAGATCATGTTGTCCAAAGCATGGGTAGTTGTGAGCTTGCAAATCTGAGGGGATTAACTAAGAGCTTGATATTTCAGACTTTGTTCATCTCCAAAAAGGAGGGATTTTACAAGAAGGCAACAACTAAGTATGAGTTAGGGTTGTTGCTAAACACATCATCATTCTACAAGGTTCTGAACATTAAATAGACATCAATTTCAGAACTTACAATGCTAATCCTTGCATTACAATCTTTGCATTCCTCCCCACACACTCCCAACGGCATTTACAATACACACATTCAAAGTACAGGATGTTTTTGGGAGCTTATAACTATTTTATCGCAAGCATTTTCACTCCAAGAAGTTGAACCACAATATCTATTTCATCACAAGCATTTTCACTCAAAGAGGTTGTACCACAACAGAAGCTCTAATTCTATTTTACAATCTGATTGGAGCACCACCATTCAATAGGTCACACAATACATAAGACCGCTGAAGAAATTTCTGCCACTGCTTAGGTGATTGTGCTGGTCAATGTAGCTGATGGCTTTTTTATTAAATAAAAGTTAAAACTTCAAACTAAATGTTGGTCAATTCAAATTGGGCACTTAGGAAACCAGAACTGACAAATAATGCTTGATTAAATATTTTTGCAGGTCTTTTTCTTGGTGTTCATACAAAAATTCTAGGAGAATTTCCAAAAAATTTGTTCATTTCTTCAAATGATTAGTTGCCAGTTCCAAGTTCAAAACCTGCAGATCCTTTCCCATTTATTGTCACTAGGATATGGCATGTCTTTACTGAGCACAATTGCTACACCAAACAAACCTGCTCATACCCCTGGCTTTACCATCCATAACACTGAAAAGCACCCAATCATGTGGTCATACTTTTAAAAAATTAAGATTAGTCCCTGATCAGAACCAGCTTCATGAGCCAATCATGCTTCAAAATATCTTGAACTGCTCTTACCAAGTTAAGATGTGATGACAGATTGCATTATGCAGGAAATTGCACTCAATGACATAAGATCCTCTCAATTTTCATGCATGATGTTTCAACAAACCTATAATCCATCTATTCATGAAAAGATATTTGCATTCCAGTGCAAAATAACATGGTAGTTCATCATTGCTTGTCAATAAAAACACACAACAAGTGTCCCTCACTTCTTGTCCTCCTTCTCAGCAGCTTCTGCTTTCTTTTTGCGCACACCCACCAAACGGGCATTCATCCTTTCCAGACGGAGCTTCTGGTAGCCCTTTACAGCTTTCAGCTCATCAGTAATTGAAATCAATTCTGCAGTTGGCCTGGGTTTCACAATGGGCAGAACAGATCCAAGAACCTGGGTAACACTAGCCAAGTCTTCTGGGCTTGAATCTCCCACCTTCGACTTCCTAGACCGCCTTGGGAAAACCACCAATTTTGCACGGTAAGTATTCAGGCGGGCAACATTTACCTGTAGGCTTTCAAGGCACCGATTCTTCCTGCGATGATCCACTGCGATTCCAATGGTGGGCGCCAGCTTCTTTGAGATCCCAGCAGCCTGCAAAAGCCAAATGATCTTAGAGAGAACGTCAGCAAAATATACAACCGATCTCAGGAGTCCCAAATTTGGACAGAATCATATTTCTCTAGCCTATGATACAAGTGAAACAGAAACATGGGGCACGCTCTTGCAGACCATCAAACACCCGGCAGAAACCCCTAGACTCATATTCAGGACAAGGACTACACCAACCAAGCATTGTGACAGAAGTCACCACAATGAACAAAACCCTACAAGCCTTGTGCCAAAGAGAAAACAAAACCTTAAGCTCCTCAAGGGTAAAGCCTCGTCCAGCTCGAATCTTGGAGTTATACTTCAACGTCTGCGAGTGCACCACGGGCCGCAATGGACCAGCGGTAGGCCGAGGGAAGACTGCAACAGCCTTCTTCTGACGCACTGCAAACAGTACAACAAGAGATCAGAAAGGAACTTCATGAGGACGCATGCCTATTTGCTAGTAACCTTACATCAACCAAGTCCATATGCAGCAGGGCTTCAAGTGAACTCAGGGAATTTGTAGATAAGAAGGTGATGGATCCTAGACCATCTATGCAAAGCAACCGCCATGCAAAAAACCCTAAAGTAAAACTCTTCAAGCCAACAAACATACGGCTAAAGGAAGTGCAGCTTCTACTGCCAACACACTCCCAGACACTAGATCCGAACCCCAGACAACATCAGTTTGTTTCGAGCGAAAAAAATACATGCAAGATGAACACCGAAAAAACCATACATACATACCTGTGCGTCTGCGTTTCTTCCTGGCCGGCTGGTTAAACCATGTCTTCACATACGACTGCCAGTCCTTCTTGAAATGGCCATTCGGCACAACATTGTTGTGCTTCACCATCCTGCAACAACAGCTACTGCTTCCAAATCGATATTGCAACAGAAAGAGAAGAAGCGGCCGCAAGCGCGAAAGAGAGGAATGGGATTACAACTCCCTTCGTCTTTGTCCGCAAGAATTGCAGCCACCGACGGCTGCAAACGATCACAATCCGACGGTCCAAAACCCCCGGTCGGGATTAGGGTTAGGGTTAGGGTTAGGGTTAGGGTTAGGGTTAAGCACAATAACGAATGTGCGCCGTGCAGGGATGCCAGTTCCTCCTGGATGTGAATTCATCATCCATGTAGGAACCTATCCAAGTGTATAATATCCAATAGAAGAACCTGTCCCAGTTTATATTATCCATGTAGGAACCTATCTGAGTTTATAATATGACGTCTTGGATGTGAGTCATCCATGTAAGTACCATTCAAGGTACATAATCTAGAATATTTGTTGGCGCGCCCCCGAAGGCTGCAGCAGTCGACCGAGCGAGCAAGCGCGAGCTCTTTTGCGGAGCTTGACAGTTTATCGAGGAAAGAGAAGAATTGGAACTTGTCTGATGGTTTCTGTGGGAGAAATGGGAGTTTTTGAATTGCGCCTGATTGTGCGTTTGTTTTTGGTTGTGGCACAAGTGACGAGAAGAATTAAATACCTGATTTAAAAAAAATTTGGGTGTGTTTTGTTGATGTGGGAGAAGATAGGAGGGACTAGAATTATACCTGAATTATGTGCGTGTTGTGGTTTTTTGTAACTGCAGAAGAGGTTGAGGAGCAAACGAAGAGAGCATCAGAAAATCCATTTGATCAGAAATCTGATTTTTAGGGTATAATGAAAAACTCCCATTCTCTCCCTCTCCTCGCTCTTTCCTCGGAGTGAAGTGGGGTGTTATGGATGAAACAAGGTGCAGCCAGGCATATTATTCTCCTCTGAAAAGAAGCAAGGGAAACTTCAGGAAGCTTACAAAGAAGCTGGAACAGGGGCTGCTGCCTTGACAGTGGTGATCAAACAAAGCTTTTGCTCCTGGAGAGTTTGCTAAGGTCTGTGAAGAATTATCATTGCCACTCTTCATATCTTTATTTTCTAAAATAGACTGATCATGGATTAGTACAATGGATTGCTCATTCTTTTCATCTGACTTAAGTAAGGAGAGAAAGTTTTTTGAGGAGAGGAGAGTCGAGTGTAATTTGTTCCTTACCAAAAGACTGTAGTTGGAACAGCTTGCTGCAGATATTCTCTGAATGTTCATGAGGGAAGTAAGGTTGGGGAGACCAATTGGGTGGCTTTCCTCATGGCAAAATGGAAGGACCTTTCATGCAATTGCCTTCAAAAACCACGTCAATTAGCATGCTGAATGCTCCCTTCAAATGGATGCATCAGTCTTCGGCCATCTTCTCAAGCATGCGCTGAAACTCTGGAACTAGGGTTTATTCTTCCTGCTGTACACACACACACACACACACTCTCTCTCTCTCTCTCTCTCTCTGTGCCTCTAGCCTCCTTCCCTGCAACTCTTACTTAACCTACTATGAAACAAGTCCGGTAGGGGGAGACGCTGTTTGATGTTTGGCACTTCTTTGCTGAACATTTATTTATTGGCCTTGCCTACCAAGGCAAGGATATTTTGTTTAGATTCATTAGAGAGAATAGTAGCTTAAGGGATTTTGGCCCCCAGGTAATAATAATAGGTCTATTTTTATATGAGAATTTTTGAAAGATGATATTTTGGCTTGTGTTGGAACTTGAGATTAGTTATAGAGTGTTATAATATCTTGAAGGATTTTGGTTTCTTTTGAAGGATTTTTTAAAGATTAGGTATATTTTTGCATGGTGAAATATTTTAGTTTCCATAATTCTTCTTTTGCCTTCAGATACTTTTTAATGTGAACGGCAAGGCCACAGTGTGAACTATTTTAAGAGTATAGTGCATTGTAGAACTATTTTAAGAGTAAACTGTAAAAAATAATTGAACACACCAAAACCCATTACATTGAAAGAATTGTAAAAAATGAAAGAAGAAATTGTAGTGTATTTTTAGGTCATTTATTTGCAAAAGAAAAAGTACAATAACTTTTGAGAAAAACCCAAGCAATGTACACAAAATAACATACCTTCCAAACTTGATTTTCAAAGAGTACTCCTTTTTATACATTCTTTTATTTGTCAAATATTTTTGAGGTTTGTTGTTTCCTATCATTTGTGATTTCTTTTTCTTGAGAACAAAGATTTCCTTACAATGGGTGTTGAAAGCTCAAAAAAGGGTATTTGAATTAAAGTTGAATGACAATTGAGACAAAAGAGATTATTTCAAGATTTGATAGACCACAATGGATTCCTTGGGTATTTGATAAAGCAGGTGTTGGCCTGCGTGAAAGGAGAAAGTACATAAGGGTAAGGTTATTCTTTGAAAAGTGATAAGTTTAAATGATTGTAAGCTCTTTAAACTTACAGGTTTAAGTAAGGTAGCTGAAATCATGAAACAACCTTTCATTGGAAACTTTCTCATTTGCAACGAGCAAAACTTGTCATTAAAGGCCATTTGAGACAAGGATCCAAGGAGCATGGTCCAATAAAATTGAACATTCCTATTGGTCAAAAGCTTTAAATTGGTCTCAAGGCCTCTAGACAAGGGTCCAAGATCAAGACAAATCAACTTCTGTTTAATACATGGCATCATTTTGGAAGGAAAACTAATTGGTCCAAACCAAAAAAAAAAGTTTAAAGGAGAGTTAATGGTTTGGAGAACCAAAATGTAAACTAAAGTCCAAGGTTGTTCATTTCTTTGTTTTTGCTATTTTTCATTGTTTTTTCAACCCTTGTTGTTTAAAATTTGTGAGAATGAAAGACATGTTATAAATAAAGGACATTATTGAAAACAATTAGTTCTCCCATTTTTTATCACCCCCATTTTTGACCAATTTTAGAGTTGACATGGTTGGTTTTGTGGATCTTCACAAGGTGGTTGCTTCAAAGAGTGCATCCTTATAAATTTTTTTAAAAAAATTGAAATAAAAACAAAAAAGAAAAGACCAAAGATTATCGTGATCTTTTCACATGCAATCACACATTTTCAATATTGGACCCCAAGCCTTTAGACACACTCATTGTACTTTTGAAAACAAAGGTTTTCTAAAACGTGAAGAAGGGTCTAGTCCAAGGTTCAATTTGTTTCAAATTGGTCCCTAAGCTTTTGGTCCTTGGGCCTTTGTCTAAAGTGGCTCTAAGTGTTGAATCTCTAAATGAAGTTGCACCAAAATCAAGGATTTGTGGGATATCAAGGGAGACTATTGGAAAGATCTCATACCTTTACATGCTCCTCTTTACTTTTTCACATTGAAACATATAGGAAAATTTTGTTGTTGATCCCTTGGGACCTAAGGAATGTCCCCTTTGCATTTAATGTTGGAGATTGGATATGGTCAAATTGGGTAGGAAACATGTTGCCCAACCACCTAGAGGTATATTGAATCAATTCTATTTTTGCAAATTTTGTGGCTTGTTTTAAATATAAGAAATCTAATGGTTTAAACCATCTTTTGTAAACTAGCTAATATGAGGTTCTGTTGTCTTTTCATCATGATCTTAAACTTTCTAGACTCTTAATGCAAGATGAAATTGGTAGCAATTTCAAGGTACCTTTTGTTGATTATCTCTTCAAACTTAAAACATTACTTTGGCTCTTTGATTTGGGAGTGTGTAGACAACTTGTTTTGGGACCAAAGTGAATAGCATTGCCCATCTATTGTGCACTTGAGATATGTGTTTTTTTGTTACACATGTAAAAGGGGCTACATCTCCCACAAAGGAAAAAGCTTTGGAGACTTGCATGACCTTTAACAAACATTTCAATTTTAGTGAAAGCTTTCTTTCCCAAGTTATTCAATGGATTTGGCACAATTCAAGGCCTTATAAGGTTACACTTTAATCTAATTAACCTTCAACAATGTTCTTTCAATGGGATCTTGGATTGGGTATATGGGTATTGACCCCATTTGCACAATTTGCAATTTGTTGCTATTGGAAACCTTGCAACATTGCCTTATGGACTACCCCATGGTAGTCATTGTTTGGTAGGCCTTTCACAAGGTTTGGGTCAAGTGGGGTGGTCCAAGCTCCCTAATTTGCTCTTAGCTTCACATAATGTTGGGAAGAGGGTCCCCTTCCTCTCGCATTCACCCAAGTGACTTTTCTTTTGATGGGCAAAAAATTGGACATTTTGAGGTCATTCATTATTTTGTATTTTTCAACTAAAATATGCCTTTGTAGATTCAAAGACATTTATTATACTTACAAAGATTTAAAAGTAGTCTTGGATTTCTATCATCAAGGTTGGGATGGCTACTTGGGGTGCTTCAAATTAGCACAAATTAATTAGAAAAGCTCATAAACGTGATAAGTTTGAATAAAACTTTAGATTTATTTGGCGTCATTTGAACATTCTTTGCAAAAGATGACAACACATCAAATGGTGCCTCCTCCCTACCATGTACTTCCTTGACTCTTTTAAGATGTGAGGGGGTTGTTTGTCCTCCCCCCATTGTGCATTTTCCCCAAAAGCAAAAGGAGGTATATAAAAAACTTACAACCATAATGCCTTTGACGATTTTTGATATCGACATGTTCACATCTTTCTAAACTAAAACAAAAAAGGGTGATTGACATGAAAATAATAAAACAAAACACATATTAAAGAATGTTAAATCTTTAGAAATTTTTAAAAAAATTGTAACAACAACTTCCCAAGTGTAGTTATGAGCAATATTTTTTTAAGAATTTTTATTTGTAGCTAAAGTGGCAATCATTCATTGGAAGATGTAGAAAAAATGGAAATTGTCCCTATGATCATTTAGTAAAATTTGGCTATCAACCAGGAATAAAATACAAATATTTAACCATCATTTTATATGTTTAACTACATAATGAAAACACACACACACGCACATATGAATCTGGTGATCCCCCCCCCCCCCCTTTTTCGCAATTGAAAACCTTTAAACTCACTTTTTCTTTCTTTATTTATTTATTTGTTTGTATTTCTCATTTTTACAATATATTGCCAATATAAAAAAGACTAGTTATGAGATAGTGACAATGCACCCTACATGATCATTTAAACTCAAAGAATTTGGACAACAATATGGACAAATATGTCCCAACATGATAAAACCAACTTCCAACTTATTGTTCCAAATTTCAAAAATATATTCGAAGTATGGAAGTTCCACTATGTTAAAACATGGCAAATATGAGTATATCCATGATTGGGTTTATAGTTGTAAATGTCATTCATGACTACATTACTATGTAGTCCATATGGACACGTTGCTTGTCCACTAATTGTACTTTTGTCCTAGTTGTAAATGCCATTGAATGTATTATATATTAATTTCAATTTAATCCAACCATTTGGTAGGTAGGTAGGTGGGCATAGGTAGGTAGGCCTAAGTAAGTAAGTAAGTAAAATCCTATTTATTTTTTGGTGACAAGCTTTTTTTATTAGTTCATCACAAGTAATATTTGCATTTTGAATATATTTGGAGCATATATTGGGTGTAGACCAATTCTTTTGCACCTATTTATATAGTTTCCAAAGTTGAACTTGTTGACAAAGGACATGGGATAAATTTACAACATTATCTCACATCATCCTTTGTTGCATACAAAAATACCAAACTTTGACCATTATTATCTTTTTCATACTTTGTCCAAATGAAAATATATAGATTTAATTTTTAAAGATTTTTTCAAGATATACACATTTATAAAAGAAATTTAACAAAAATATAAAGTAATTTGATTGAAAATGCATTTGAGCAAGAATGATATGTTGAAGATTTTTATTTTATTTTTCGTACAACAATTTGTAAATCAACACGGTTTTTTTGGTATATATATATGTTCCCACTTTTTTTAAAAATATTGAAACAATAAAAATGGTATAAATGTTGTGTTATATTTATTTTTAATTATAAAAAAATATTTTAAAATAAAATATGTTATCTATGAAACATATAATATTATTTTCAACATTTGAAAATTTTATAAAAATTATTTAAATTATTTAAATCTCATAAATATTAATTTATACACATTTTTTATTTCATAATTTTTTTGAAATTTATTATGAGTAGTAAAATTTTTAATTTTTTTTCAATTCATTAAATGTGATTATATACCCTAAAAAATTCCAAGTTGTATGACCAAATATTTTGATAAATTACTAAAGACCATAATTTATATTTTTTGCCACCCATCACATGGAAACATGAAAAACAATGCCATTTTGGGGCATGTGGATTTCTTTTTAAATTCATTGGATATCATTAATAAGAATATATTTTATTATTTAATGTCAAAAAATCAAAAAATATATATTCTTTTAAATAAACCTTTGAGCAAGAGTCTTAAATTAAATGTTTCAATTATATTTTAAGCATCAATTTTTTATTCAATTATATGATTTCAAGAATTTTGGCAATTTGTTTTCCATTTTTTGGGATTTTTTTTAAAAGAAAAAAATTCCCCAAATTTTGTTATAGTCACTATCCAAAAATTCACATTAAATAATTAGTGATTTTAAGGCAAAAATTCTAAAAATTATAAGGTATTAGTTATTTACTTGTGCATTAATTATGTGTTTGATCATCTACAAGTTTATAATATGTTTACTAGGTGCATATGTTTACCTTTTAGTTTTTTTCCCATTTAATTATTTTTAATGTTTGAAATTGTATATTATTAAATAATTATATGTGTTCATGAAGAAGATTTTTAGTCACGTATTCCTATCCATGAAGACTTTTAGTCATGTAGTCATATCCATGGTTACAAAAATACAACTATGCACAAAAACATGGCATACATGATTGCATGACTAAAAATGATCATTAGTCATATTTGTGCATAATCATAAATGTTAAGTTTTGACATAATGTTCGAATCACATGTATTTCATTGACTACGTCCCAACAAACACATCACCAATAACCTAGGGTATTTAATGATTGATAATATTCATATTGATGATTTTCAATGTTGTAATTAAAGTAGGTTTATTTTTATATGTCACCTTTTATTGTTGATTCCCACACACATGGGAATGAAAACCAATGTGAGGAACTAGGCATGGGGATCCACGGTATATGCTCTTAATAACACATAACAAATACAAATACAATACTATTGATCAAGGTTTTCCCTTACCACAATTTGAAAAATGTAAAATATTTTTTCATTTTGTTTTCTATTTGGTTAAAAACCAATTCCTTGTTCATGTGAACATTGTATAACATAACATGTTGAAAATATGCCACCATCTTACTTTTCTATGACGATTGCCAGTTTTTAAGTTATCATTAATACGAACAAGTTAATGGCACATGTTAGTTAGGTGTAGTCTAGGTGCTGATGTCTTCATCCATTTGAAGTTATCACAATCTTTCATCAAGTATTAACATGAATGTAAATGGGCAAACACTCAACATGAGCAACAAATTAAATGTAACATTGAGTTCAATGCAATTGTAAAATAATGCCAAGTACAAGAACTATTTTTGAATTTTAATATACCTAAACTATGAATTATAACTATATTTTTTTGTCCTGTTATTTTAAGAAAAATATTTGTGACGCAATGGTTAAAATTGCCCCATGTAGCCCAAAGGTCCAAGGTTCAATTTATTTTTTCAACTTTTCATTTTCTTCCACATGCAAATGAATAAGAGGATGTAATCCTTGGGTAATTTTGTCAAGTACCTCCCTTACAAGATAGGGACTTGCAACATCCTTGGGAAGGGGATTTAGCCAAGTTTCCTTGATTTTCCCAAGGAGAGAGGGATTTGCAATTTCCATGTGGAAACATGGTTCCTTGGGGCAAATGGGCCCAAGTTCTCTAGGGAAACATGATAGGGTCAACAAATGACCAATACAATTTTCTTTACAACTTAAACAAATGAGATTCAAAATTTTAAAATAACAATTACCAATACAACTTGTAATTTGAAATACTAGAATATTGGCCAATGCAAGTTCAATCTTCAATTAATTCCTAATACACATATGGAACAATAAAAACATAACAAGAAACTTAACCTAAAAATAATAATGTATGATTTTGCGATATAGCATGTTTAACATCTTGCATGATCATGGTAAAATATAAATTGATCATTCCAAACTCATTGTATATGATATGGCCCTAGTGGTTTTTATTATGGTGTTTTTAATTTTGTACATCATTTTGATGTTGTTGATGATTCCTTGTGACCCAATACCACTGTCTCGTAAACCTTGTGAATTGAATTGATAATTAATTATTCAATAACCCAAATAATATACCATATCTAAATTATGAATGAAAAATGAAAACAAGAAAGAAACACATTAATCAAAGTGCAATTATAATCTTAAAAGAATGTTGAACAAACTTGTTTTACAACAAAATAATTAGTAATGAAACAAGGGTTCCATTAATAATATGTAGAAGATGCATGATTTATTAAACAAAGGGAAACAATATGAGAGCTTTTGAGTTAAAATTTACTAATTGAACTTGTTAACAACTAACAATTAATTACACATATATCATATATTCTAATACCACATGTGGATTAATGTGCCCTATATTAATTATCTTTTGGTTTTCAAAGTAAATATAATCATATGATATAGCTAATTAAATTACAAAATTTACCCAACAATTAATATATGTTATAATTTTCTAGTTATATGTGTTTTGTAAATTCAAAGATGAGTGTCCTTTAGACAAGCACATTTTGCTAAGGAACTTGGGTTCATTTGCCCTAGGGAAATTGCAAGTCTAGTTTTCCTTGGAGGTTTTTGGAAAACTTAGTTAAATTCTTTTCCCCCCAAGGAAGTTGCCAAAGGATTACATTTTGTTCATTTAACCATGAAAGAAAACAAAAAATTGAACAAAAAAATTGGACCCCAAACCTTTGAGCTAAAGCAACAATTCTAATTATTGCAACACACAAAAAGTTCTTAAAATAGGGGGACAAGAAAGATGGTTAAAACATTCATCAATAGTTTGGGTATAAATTTTTTTAATTAAAAAATATTTTCTTACTTGGCATTGTTTTTTAATTGCGTCAAACCCAACCTCACATTTAAATCATTATTCTTAATTAGTGTTTTCCATGTAGATGTTGGTTCACCCAAGTCACAAGTATGGTATATAATAACACACTACAAAAGGAATGTTGACTTTGGTTTTAGTTTGGAATTTTCATGTTTCCTCTCTCCTCCCCTCTTGCAAATTTGTTGTTCCTATGTTAAGCAAAGGAGGAATGGAGTGTAACATTGAACCAACTTTTAAAAACCTTAGCTTCACCCATAAAATGTTCTTCACAAAAAAATTCAAATAATATACTAGAAAAAAAATTGTGGAAAATTAAAATTTTAGTGTAAATTTGACTAATTTTATTAGTTTTTAGGGAAAAAACCAATATTTTTATATAAAACCTTTATTACCAAAATGTGTGTGTGTGGTATGAGGATGATTTGTGCATGAACATGAAGCTTGAACTTGGAACTTGGAATTATAAGTTTAATGTGATTTTAATCCACCTACATGGATGAATATGTCCATAGATTAATGATTTCATATGGATGAATGTCAATTTTGCATGGATTAAATAAATAAATCATTGGATGAAATTCATCCATGATTGGAAGATAAATCAATTCAAAATTATTTATATCCATCTTCATTTGTTGTTTAAATATTAATATTTCAAACTTGAATGTCCGTTAATAATGATGGGTAATGAAATTGTGATAGTAGGGGAAAATATGATGATGGGACCAAAATGATTTTAAAATTTTGTTTATGAAATTATTTTTATGAACAATGTTAAACAATTCAAGAAATATTGTCATGGAATGAGTGTCACCCTTGCTCCACCCAATTGTTGTCAACAACATTATATATTTACTTAGTGGAAAATTGGGGTTCTAAAAAAAATTATTATTAAAAAATCGCCATTGTCATCTATCATAGTAAGTTGTTTGAAGAAAACTAATTAAAGTGCCTAAAATTGAACTTTAATTTATTTCAAAAACCCATTATCATGAATGACATTATGTAGTTTAAAAATATCTAAAACATTCAAAACTCATTGTTGTTAACAACATTGGTTAAATTTGAAGAAAGTCATAGCGCCTCTGACAAAAAATGAAAAAAAAAAAAACTCATTATTGCCAATGTTAGTCATAAATAGGTTTGAAAAAGTTGTGGCACCTTTAGAGGTTGGGGAGGAAAAAACTCATTCTAGTGAACGACATTAAATCAAATTGTTCAAAAAAAAAAATCTTTATTTAAAATTAAAAAAAACAATAATGACCATGGGGTGGGTGTTAGCTATTAATGGTAACATAATTTTTTAAAAAAATAATGGCATTTTAAACCATAGCTATGAAATACATCTATATTGGAATTTACATTATATATATATATATATATATATATATATATATATATATATATATATATATATATATATATATATTTTTTTTTAT
>Ga0116227_10000987_pt1 | contig 60802 bp, 46 predicted proteins | sample S1TSphgellanicum_FD_89693 | JGI IMG/M metagenome (GOLD analysis project Ga0116227, IMG submission 89693) | Host-associated microbial communities from peat moss isolated from Minnesota, USA - S1T2_Fb - Sphagnum magellanicum MG | ecosystem: Host-associated > Plants > Peat moss > Unclassified... | reverse complement strand
TCTTAGGTGGCACCCAATGTTAAATGGGTGATTGTTAATATCAAATGAATGTTAACTTAATATTAAAATCTTTGTGGTAAATAAGTTTAGGTCCTACATGACTAGGTTGGTCTTAGGGGACTTAACACTAGAGTCCTTAACATCAAGTGTGAATGCACCTTATTTAAAGTGCATTCACACCTAATGTTAAGTGAAAATCTAGGTGGCATCTTAGGTGGCATCCAATGTTAAATGGGTGATTGTTTAATATTAAGTGAATGTTAACTTAACATTAAAATCTTCGTGGTAAATAAGTTTAGGTCCTAAATGACTAGCTTGGTGTTAGGGGACTTTAACACCAGAGTCCTTAACATCAAGTGTGAATGCAACCTTATTCACTCAGTGATTATCCACCTTCTCTTCTTCTTTTTCTTCTTCTTTCATCATCTTTTTCTCAGTCACCTCAGTTTGATCAACCCTAGTCAATTGCTGAAACTTACAGGCATAGTTACTACCCTACCTTGGTCAATTGCTGAAACTTACAGGCATAGTTACTACCGTCCCCTGGTCAATTGCTGAAGTTTAAAGCCATATGTACCACCACCCTACCTTGGTCAATTGCTGAAATTTACAGCCATAGTTTAATGCCCTTGCCATTCTTTAGCCTAGGCCAACAGAAAATTGATAAAGAACAAAGGTGGGCATAGAATTTCTTTGCACTTAATGAGGTGAATTAGCATGCAGTTTGTTTTTTTCTTTTAGGGTTGTGTGGGGGTGAAGGGAGTTGGATTTTTTTGGATTTTTGTTCTTGCCAATTATGTTCCCATTAAATACCCATTGGGTTCCTAACATGTTTCTCAACTTCCCAATGTGTTGTTCCCCTAACATGTTCACAATAGCACCTCACTTTATCCCATGTCCAGTGCCTTAAGTTTCTACTCTTGTAACCTATACATAAAGCACTGCCTGGATTTTTCGTTTGTATTTTCAGCTCCCTTCTTACCTGCCTGAAGAAACCTGTTTTCAGCAAGCGGGAAATTCTGCGGTGGAAGGTACTAGCCAGGCTGTACTAGGATCTTCTGACCAGCGGAAGGTACCATCCAACCTGTCACTATTTCTAAAAAGTGAAAAAGTCCCAGCTCTGCTTTACGTAAGGAAAAGACCTGAATACAGGCCCTTCTTATGTACAAAGCTGCTCCAAAGGATAAGACTGTCAAAAGACTGATTTTTTAAAAAAATAGAAAGAATACCAATCAATGATCTCCCTTACAAAAGAAAAAAAAATTGAACTTTGGGGGTTCCCACAAATATAACTTATCCTAAGGTCAGTTTCCTCATTAAATAATCCTCAAATTAGTGAAACAATCTTTTGTGAAAAAAAGAAGTTGATTTGTTGAAAATTATAGTAATTACGATAGGTTACACTCTATATAATTTCATTACTCATATGAAAATATTGTAGTAGATCATGGAAAATAAAATAATTATATATTTTATTATTTTATTATTTTTTGAAGAAAAATTATTCGATTTGTCAATGTGGAAATTGACCTTACGCTACGGTACATTGGACTCTACTTAAAATCAGCAGTTGGGCTCTTTTCTTGTCAGGTGACGCACATTCATTCATTCCTGCATCACTTTTGCACCTCTTCACATTTTTCAGGTTGAACAACCCCTAGTGACAATTTCATTCATCATTTTTGCATTTTACATCTATGAACATCTGTGAACAACCCTTTATAACATTTCATTCATCAATTGTGACCTTCAAAAAAATTAAGAATGCATGACAAAGTTCATTCATCAATTGTTATTTTTCATCTCTTCATGTTTATTTTAACAAACTCTGATGAAGTGTTTTTTTTGGCAAATTTTCTCCAAGTGGTGAGATCCCAATGGCATGTTCTACACCCTCTTGTTAAATCAGATGAATTTCTAGTGATATTTTTTTCATATCCCTAAGCCTAGTATCTAGGGCTAGCCATGGATTTGATTTTGCAAGGTTTGGAAATCATTGAAGGGTCAATCCCATCTTGTCACAAGTTGCCTCTATTTGCTATAAGTTTCATTGATGTTCACAATGGGCCACCTCACATTCACCTCCATCATCATCCCCTTTTTTTCCTAAGCTTTGTAGGCAGCTTCATTTTATTTTAGGTGAGTTGACATTGCATCTAAGTGCATCTAACATCCTTTTTTCATTGTCTCAACTCTCCATTTTGTTGTTGTGAGTCAACTCGAATCTTTTCATATCCTATTACAAAGAATTGTTGCCCTTCTCAAGGGTAAGAAATATATTGTGCATTGATTTAATGTTGGAACTTGGTGCATGAAGGATATTGCACACATTACTCAAAGGTTTTGAAGATTGATAACAAAGGGTGACATGAAACTCTACTTTTTCATGGTGTCAAACTCTAAGTCATTGGAAAGGAACATGGAACGGAAGTTTCAACGTGTAGTTAAATTTGTTATTTCCCCTTGTTAATGTGCATCTTTTGCACATAATTCACTTTGAGAGCTTCTTAATCTTTTACATTACAAAAAAGTATATATTTAAAATTTTCTTTTCTTTCAAGTTAATCATTTCTTCGTGGTTTCATGAACTGACCATCATGTTCATCATATATTCATTTTGCTCAAGGTTTAGGGTTTGTATATAAAAATCACATAGTTTTATCCAAGATTACATCACAATAATTGAAAGGATTCAGTTAAAATGTAAATCATATATACTTCACATCAAAACATCATAAATAATAAAAACACATCATTCATTTTTTTTTCCCTTGCCCTTTTTACACTTTGAAGCCCATGGATTTTGCATAGACATATTGTTTAACAATTTTCGCACAAATTTTATTGAAATTTTGTGATGTGGACCTGCATGAAAAAATTAATGATTAGTTTGACTATTTAGTGGGTTAACCTTCCAACAAATATCCAATTTGTGATGTTTTACTTCATGAGTAAGCAATATCAGTTACATAAGAAATGTCCTTTTATTGAAATGTTCACCCAAGTTATGCATGATGATTAAACAACAATTTTTGAACCTATCAAGGTTCAATGTTCACATGTTACTATATGTTTGATCTTTGAATTGGAGTGATGATTCCACAACCAAAAATTGATGAATGCAATGGACATCTTTTATCTTCAATATTGGTTTAATATCCTTGTTTCAAAAACATTATGAGGTCATTTAGCCACATTAAAGGTTCAATTTTTTTTGAAATGTTCATTAATTTAAGGATTGTTCAGGTGAATATCCTAGCCCTTCTTGATGAAAGCAAACTTGATCTTGGAGCTTCCCTTTTTGAGATCACTATGCAAACCAACCATGTTGTTGTTCTAGAATTACAATTGATGGATCACCTTGTCATTCAACTATGGTTTATGAACATCTAATAAACACTTGCAACATTACTTGTTTAAATACTTTGCATATCATCTATATTTATTATCATTTATAATGTATAAAATGAACATTGTTTATTCACCTTGTTTTCTTTGAGATTTTGCACATTTTCATCCTTAGAATAAGTTTTTTAAAACTCCAAAGACTTCACTCATTTTTGGGCTTTAAAAAACCTTAAATAGTTCATTTTTTTTTATAAAAGGAACTTTAATTTAATTTTAAAATTCAAAGTTAGGGTTTTTGAAATTTTAAACTATTGGTGTTGGTCATTTTCACAAAAAACTTAAAATTTGTTGAGTTTAAGACCATGTTCAGTTCTATTTCTATTATACACAATTAATATATTTTTTGGTGTAGTATTAGATTTTTCAACTAATGCACATAGTTCAAGGTATAAATTATGTAATATAAATTATGTACAACCATTCACATACAATAACTTGTCTAACGTGTAGGTCCAAACTTTTACTTTTTTAAGGAAGTTGTGTTTATTTATTTAGAGAACAAGGCAACATGCAATCAATTTCAAATTTGGTAAAGTAGAAACCTTAGTTTAATATCTAATTCAATTTTGAAAAAAGGCCAATTAATTGGTTAGGTTTCAATGGTCATTTGAATAAAACTCAAAAGCTTTAATCTAGAAACAATAGATCCTAACCTTTAACCTAGAATTAAACCTATCAAAATCCCTAAACCTAAAAACATTAAACACAATGATTTTCCTTTGATGAAATTTTTTTGTTACAATCTCATAGATGTGTTTAAAAGCAATGTTTCTCAAATTATGTGTGTGTCTCATACACTAATGAAAACCATGGTTCAATCAAATGAAGATCATTCTTTACATTTTTGAAGGTAAGGATAAAGGAAAGGTGATCCATATAGAAGTAAAAAGAATTCAACTTCTAGTTTAATATCTATTTACTATGTTGAATTGAAATGTATGTTGTCTCCATACATGTGAAAATTCACCTTTGCGATAACTTGATGTTGACATCTAAATGTTAGTGCACAATCTTTTGTGCAGTGTTGAACAAAATGTCTTCCAAAATAAATATGCTTAGTATGCTTAGATAAGTAACCTTAGATGTCACATTTCAATATGTGCAAAGCACAAATTTTACATGTCAACTATGAGAACTCTACAATTAAAACAATGTTTACATTTGTGTGCAATGGTTTCAATTATTTTGCCTTTAATAAAAAATAAATTGCAATGGTTTACAAGAGCAAATGAAATTAAACACAACAAAAATTGAAAGTCCATTTTAAGAGCTCTTTTACAAATTGAACTAATTATTTCAAGTAAAGATTTTCAAGGCTCATTGTTTAACATCTTTTTTCCATGTATTTTATGTTGATTAGTGTTGGGCTGAAGTGTCACATGCCTTTTGTTCAAACTAATTATCTTATATATAGTTTTCTTTTACATCATTCATGACAAAAAAATTAGAATCTTTTTAAATTTTGTTTCAATGTGGTTGTGATAGACATTGAATTGAAAGATCGCAATTTGAGTTCCACATCTTTGTTTGTTTTGGATTATTACTAGTCCTTGTAATTTGATCAAAATGCATGCATACTTTTAGATGTGTGCTAGAGCCTTTCATTATTTATTTATATTGTGAAATGTTAACATCATAACTATACTAGGTTTGTAAATAATGCACAATGTTGTTTCCCCACACTTTGAATACCTATGATTTATATAACTTTTGGATGCCTAACTAGCCTAACTTTATGTGCATGTGTAACAAGACTCAAATGCCCTTGTAATAGCAATTTTTTTTTTAAAATGATGTTATAATCCCTGTTGTAATGCCTACATCATCAATATTTCATTGACCCCACCTTTTTTTTCCTTACTCTCACAAAGACCTTCATTATACCGTTGTCATTGGTTACTTGAAGATCATTAGTCATGTATGTGTTTTTGTAATTTTTTTGGCCCACTTTGTGAGTGAGCAAAAAATAATGCAAATGTGTGTGTTGTTATGATGCGACTTTTTTCTTGTTCACTAATTTGTGAATTATAACCTTCATGCAACATTAAATAAATCCTAAGACAACTTTTTCTTCTACTCCCATTTATCCTAAACAACTAGCATAGTCCATCACCATTTTTGTAGTGTTGAGTTGTGATTGCATTTCACCCACCATGGTTGCCAAACTTTACATTGTGTATGCATTCTTTTCTACCCAAGTTTTCATGCAACACACTATGGTCTCATATTCCTTGATTTTGGATCTCTAAATTATTGCGACAATTTTTCCTATCTTTGTTACATGATCTCTTGAAATGTAGAATGTCAAGTGCAACAATGAATCTAACATAAAATAGAGCTTTCAAATGCATGGAAACTTGACTATTAGAATGCCATTTCTTTTGACCATATCAAATTGCAATTTTTTTAATGAATATTTAGTTTGTTTCAAAAATTGTGAATATGATATTGATCCATTAGTTGATCATGAGATTGCATGCAAAAACAACATTGCAAGCACAACTACTCGAGTTTTGAGTTACTAGTATTGATCATATAAAAAAGATTTGCATCAAAGTTTTTCCCTTGTAATTTTGGGTATATTGGGATTGGTGATGAATGTACTTTAAAAGCTTTTCAACTTTTAGATGGTCATTTTGAATTCTTTTAACAAGTTTTGTTGCGTAGGGTTGCAATGGGACATTGTGGTTCCAAACTATTGTAATTTACATTTTTTATTTTGGACAAGAAATTTTGATGATTTGCGATGGAAATGTTCTTAATATCTTTCTTTCCTTCCATAATCTCTTTGTTACATTTTACATAAATATCCTACACCATGCGAAGGACCAAAACTACAATGCCTACATATAACATAAATATCCTACATTGTGTGGGTGGCCAAAATTGCAATACCCTCATCAACAATTAATCTTGCATAGTTGCACAACTAAGCTTGCAATATGCACATATAACTATGATAACATCCTTCACTTTCATGGTTGACCATGTAATAATCGCATGTAGTTAAGATATCCATCACTTTTTCACACTCAAAAAATACAATAGCTACATATAGGGTGCCAAGCAATCACTATGCAATTTTTCAATCATGCATTAGTTTCATTATTCTACATATTGATAATAAATAACATATGTTACCCTTGCATGTTTACATACCCTGATCTTCCAAACCATTAAACTATTTTAACCCTACAAGTGGTATATGGATTGCCACAATCTAATAAACAAACAATTATATACAAATGTCAAAACAAAAACCATTTTATGGAGAGCTACTTATGGGAAAAAATTGAAACCTAATTTAACACCCTAAATGAACCAAAGAGGTTATTTATTTATAATTAATTAATTAATTTTTTATATCGAGATTTGTTTCCACTCTCTTTTGCAAAAGAGAACAAATCAATTGAGCTTGCTCTATGAATGTGCAATTGAAGCAAACTCCTAAGTCTCACCAAACTATTTCACATGCCTTAATTTTATTTTAGTATCAAAAGAGCGATTTGCAAATATCATTTATTGTCATTAAAGTTTAAGGCCTTAAATATATATATAAAGTGATACCCAATATCAAGGCCCTAAATATTGCTCACTCAAAGACAACAAGTAGGCTTTTGCAATGGGGTTTACCTCTATCTATATATTTCATAAACTTGTTTTTGCATCATCTTTGGTGGCTAGAGGCTTGGTTGGGGTGATGGGTGTGCAAGGAGGTACTTGCTTAAATTCAATCATTGATTGTCCATCCAAATTGGTGCATTTGTGGGTGCTGGTTCACTCTGCCCAATAGCACCATAGTTTGTCCCATGTCCTTTACCCAAAAGTGTGGTGAGCTTGTATTGTACAAAGCTAAAATGGAAGGAGCCCCACTTCAAACATTATTGGGTTGGTAGTCTATTTGACAAGCCTTAAAAATAGTGCCAATCAAAGTGACCCATTGAAAAAAAAAAATGAAAAAAAACCTTGAGCTTTGGGACGCACTCACAATTAATGAATATAAATTGTGTATTATCTACCTCTAGATTAGCCCCCTAACCCTAGGCCCTTATCATTGAAAATCACCATTGAAAGTCTATTATTACCTCGGCCGGTTTTCATCTTGAGAATCAGCCTTTGAAATTGAGCCAATGGAAACAAGAGATGTGGATGAACAATGGTTTTTGTTTATTCAAAATACATTTCAATGGAAGTCTATGGCAACTTGTAATTTGTTGCATGCTTGAGGTTAGTCAAAAAGGAATCCTTTTGTTTGCAATTGAATAGGGATGTATTTTGAATTATGGGTTTAAAAATAGGCAAAGGACTTTTTTTAATAAAAACCAACTAATGAATTATCCCTAACAAGGAAGTATGTTCCAAGTAGTTTTTTTTTTTTTTCGATCTTGACACGTAACCACACTGGCTATCATCCACAAGAGGAATTAGCCAAATTTGGCTACATGCTAGAGCAGAAAGTAAAAAAAAATTAAGAGTTTTCCTATATTTTGGTGACTTGTTAGAACCCATTGTCTAAATATGGCAATTTCAGAAATTTTTTTTCCTTTCAAAATCTGGCACCTTTGGTGCCATTTTAGCACTTTTAGTTTTTAAATTTTTCCTAATAGTAGGGCCCAAGTGACCCAACACTCTCACAAATGCACCAACTTGTCTTGAACCCATTTTGGATTTCATTTGGATGAACCCCATCCAATCACCATCCATCCATCCAAACTGGTGCATTTGTAAGAGTGTTGCTTCACTCTGGCCATGCAGTAGTGATATGGAGTCTTAACATGGGTTTGTTGGGCCTTGCCTATGAAGCTTGGCAAGGATATTGTGTTTAGATTCATTATAGAGTATATAGTAGCTTAAAGGATTTTGTCCCCTACTAGGTAATAATAATAATAATAATAGGTCTATATTTTATATGTGGATTTTTGAAAGATGATATTTTGGCTAACTCGTGTTGAAACTTGAGAGTAGTTCTAATAGAATTATAATATGTTGAAGGATTTTGGGTTTCTTTTAGAAACGATTTTTTTGAAGAAGATTCGGTATATTTTGGCATGGTGAGATAGGTATTTGAGTTTTCCATAATTCTTCTTTTGCCTTAAGATACTTGATCAAGGACAAATCATGAAATGACCTCAATGAGACCATTATTTGATACCAGAGTGTGTGTGTGTGTGTGGACACATCCAGGAGAGATTCAGGTTGCATAGTCTTGTTAACTTATTCATGGAACTTGTTGCTCTTTCCACTCCTCTCAGATGCAACTCACTTGTCATGTCTATTTGCATGGCAAATAGTTTTGACAAACTTGATTCTTGGGACAGAAGAAGAACACTGCACCAATTATTAGTAGCAAAAGATGGGTGGGTCCTCAAAAGACATCATTAGAAATATTCAGATACTCAACATATTATATATATATGTCCACTTCTCTTCCTCACCTTTGCACCCTCCCCCCATTGACTTAACTTCTTTTCATGGTACCTGGGAAATTGTGAAGCTCGCAACTAACTCATTGTGAAAACCCATGTGTGTGAATTATGAGCACAAACAACATTGGAATTTGGTGTTACCCACCGCAAGCTCTTTCTTTGTCTATTTTATTATTATTGTGGTTTTCCCAAGGTGAAAAAAGAATGACTCCAAAAATTGGCATCTCCAAATGTCCAGACTAAAAATTGTATTGGGAATGGGCTCTTTGTAAAACACGATGTGAATCTCCTCTATTATGCACATACTACTAGCCTTTTGCTGGTTAATATGAACATTCTGATTATCAATTGCAGAGATAATGCAAAATCAAACTCTTAATGTCATGGGTACTTCAGATACTCTCACCATCCATCAGCTTGAGCGGCCTCCCAGGGATCGTAGGGAGTTTACAAAAGCAATGGCAGACAATCGTCACAATTTCAAACCTTACAAGTCTGAATGAGAAGACTAAATACACATTTGCTCTTTTGGAAATCACTTTCACAGCAATAAGCGTTTGACGTTCACATGTAATTATTTGAGCTCGCAAATAGAATCAACAAGATCATGTCAAAAAGATTTGTTGATTGGTGCAAAATTGGTCATCACATGTTCAATAGAGGACAAAAGAAAATAGTAGAACTGAGCAACTTTACCAAAGCATCATCAAATTATGGGGATTCTCCATGAGCTTCAAGATGCATATATATATAATAGTAGACCCTTTGTTGGCTCAGGTGGGATCGATGATCCTCCACAGTATGGGAGGGTTAATGCCTAGTCACAAAACAAAACAAACAAACACTTATCTTAATATATATATATATAAATACTTCAAGCCTAGTGGAGTTAGTAACACGTGTCTACAAGTTTGGTGGAGGGTGGAATAGAAAGTTGCTATCCACGGACAAAAAATCTTGCCAACCATGAACATGAAAATGCAATAATACTTGATGAGTGTGTCTACTCGCACATTTGAGCTGCAATCAGAACTAGCCATGCACAAATTATTATACATCAGATGAAATGCACGGGGTTGAATCACAAGCATCTCAAAGAACCAAATCAGAGCAATCTGTCTGGCAGGAGACCCATGCCATGAATTCAGGTGTTTGTTGGTGCACAAGATTCAACGTTAAAGGGTGTGCCCCATTTCCATTTGCAAAAGCTTTTGATGCATGTTCTCCATACTATGTTTTCCCCAATTATTGGACCTTCTTCTTTTGCTGACTCTTTTCATCCTTAAACACCTGATACATGAAAAAGGTTTTTTTTCTCAAATTTTAAATTGGTGGAGCAAGCAGATTTTTTTTTTTTAATTTCCCCTTTTTTGAGCAATGTGGAGTGCGAAGGTTTTCTTTTTCAGTTTTTTGATGGAGCTAGCCAAAGTGGCAATCATCCACATGAGGAATTCATCAAATTTGGCAACAGGCCATAGAGGAAAATTTAAGAATCTTACTATATTTTGGCAAATCTGTTGAAACTTAGTGTCTAAATATGGCAATTTCAGAAGTTTTTTTCCCCCAAATCTGACAAGTTTTTTCACAAAAAAGCGTTTTGTGTGAGTGAATCACACTGGATTTTGTTTCGGCAACAAAGTGACAAAACTTTGACAAAGATGGCAATGCTGGCAGAGTGTGGTTAAGAAGGAAAAGAGTAAGGGAGGAGATGTACATATATATATACTATTTTGCAAGCACCCATTTCTGATACTGTGGTCGGTAGGCATCACCACTTGAATTCAACCACTTTGTGCACGATCAATGTGAGAAACAATATGTACTTTCAATGAATTATTTGGAGTAAGATCATAGAACCGTATGAGCATCACCAAGATACAAATTGAGAATACCAAATGTTTGTGAGAAAGCTATGATCCAGAACTCTAAGGAGTTCAAAGGGCAACATTAGACAGACACCCACCCACCCACCCACCTACTAGAACTTCCAAGGAATCCAGTTCTCCAATGAGCCTTCTGCATGTGTGGGAGTGACATATTTGATGCAAGGGGGAGCTTGAACACACACAACAAAATGGTTTAAACTTTAAATAAAACCAATGTTGTACTAGTATACGGGTGTTCAATCTGTGTCGTGAATGGTATGTGCAATGTTGTCCAAAAAAAACCAGACCAGGCTGGTCCTTTGCACCAAGATATGGTATGTGTTTTTCTGATACCTGTTCATTAGCATAACTCTTCTGTTATGAGTTGTAACACCCGGATATACACATCAACCTAAACCCTAAAAAATTTCAGTTTCTCCTTAGTACATGGTATGAAGCTTGCACAACATGATTCTTTTGTAAACTTCAATTTTTTCGATTTCTCCTTAGTCTGGTATGAAGCTTGCACAACATGAGTTTTTTGTAAACCCTAAATTTTTCAATTTCTCCTTAGATATGAAGCTTGCACAGCATGATTTTTTCTGTAAACCCCAATTTTTTCAATTTCTCCTTAGTATATGATATGAAGCTTAGAACCTCCTCTCTGCTTTCATTGGCTTTGTTGCTCTTTCCAGGGTACCAATATCAACCTAGTCCTTCCTTTAACTCAACCAGACTCACTACCATTTGAACTCCTTTCCCCTCCTGGTCAGGCTAGTGAAACAGTACCTACCTCATGCTCCTTTACAGCTAGTCAATTAATCTTAGACAACCAATGGAGCTCATTGAGGACATAGTCATTGAGGACACATTCAATTGCCTGATGGACCATCATCAGCCATTGGATTGGGTTTAATTAGATGCAAAAATAAAATAAAAATTTGCTCTTGACATGTAAGCACATGACAAAGCAACAAATTGAAGAAATGGCACCACTTGACACATCCTAGGTTGATCTAGGCTAACATAGACTATTTAGCTTAATCTAAGTGGCCTAGCTAGACCTAACTTAGGTTGCCTAGGCTAAAAAGTGAATTAGGAGCTTAGGTGGCTTAACTTAGAGATCTTGGTTTCAAATAAGGACATAAACTACCTAGCCTAGACTAGGGTTAGATAGGTTGAAAGAATAAGGATTTGATTCTCTCACTTTCACATTGAGGGGCAAAGTCCTTACAATTGTATCATCGTTTTTTTTGCACTAAGAAATGTAATCACATTTTAATAAACATTTTTTTGATTTACATAAATCACCTACTCAATCTATCCTAGGTTACCTAGCCTACATCAGGATCATTGAAAAGTTGATTAGGGTATATAAGACTTGCTAAAGCTACCTAGGCTACCTAGGGATCTAATTAGGGGTTGCATAGGCTACCCAAGGGCTACATAGGGGTTACCTAAGGATTGAGTAGGGCTATCTAGGTTACCTAGGTTACGCATGGGGTTGCCAAAGGTTTGTTTAAGGTACCTACATTATCTAGGGGCTACCTAGGGTAAGAGGGTACCTAAGGGCTATGTAAAAGCTTCCTTGGCTACCTAGGGGTTACTTAAAGGTTATTTAGGGGTAGGCTAGGGGTTCTTTAAAGGCTAGGTAAATTAATTAGATTGCTTAGGGTTTATTAAAAGACTACATAAATTAACTAACTAGTCTATTAAAGGTTTATCTAAAGCTTATGTAAATTACCTAGGCTACTTATGGACCTACTTAGGGTTTGTGTAGGTTACTTAAGCTATTTAAGAATTATCATGGTTACCTAACTAAGGGCTATCTAAATTATTTAAGGTTTATGTAAGCCTTCCTAAGGACTATCTAAGTCTAATATGCTTATGTAGGAGTTTCCTAAAATACTTAAAGGTTTATTTTTGCATTACCTAGGGGCTACTTGGGCTATTTAACCTACCTAAGTTAGGCTTACCTAACTAGCCTTTTAAACCTACCTTTTAAACCTAGCTAATTAATTTATATATATCCTAATTTAGCTATTTAACTAACTAACATACATATAAATATCTAGGTTAACTACCTAATCATGTATTTAGTTAATTTCAAACTTTTGAATTAGAATTAACAATCGACCATTTGGAAGTTGGAATATTAAAGAAAAACTTTCACTTGGGGGCCACCAAATTATGCACCAATAAATATTGATAAAATTTTGTCTCACTAGATGATCCAACAAGTAGATGTTGACAATGTTTTGTCTCAAACTTGATCGCAATCACTAGGTTAAAAAAAGTCTAGAATTGATAGTTTAGTCTAAAATTAATTAAATACATGCTCCTACTTATGTAAGTTAATTACAGTTCTTTCAAAATGATTATTAGTCATGTAATTATAAAATCATAGTCATGTAGGATTTTACTTATATATTCATGACCAAAGCCACATATGACTATCTCATACAATTACATGACTAGGTTTGGACACTAGCCAGAAAATGTCATGGTCATGTGTTGGTGTAGTGAATCAAAAACCCACAAAGTTGAACACATTTTTGCATATAGTGCAAGCAATAAAAACATTTAACATATTGAAGTTCAAAATTTTCAATTTTGTTATTTGTGTTGGATGGTTAATGTGTTTCATGTTAAATTTGAATTTTAGATTGGATAGCTTTATATTTATGGGAAAAAAAACTTGCAACATACTTGTAGTAACCAATTATTGCATATAAACTCGTATATCATTTCCAAAAATACTTATTCATTCCAATATATATATAATAGTGTAATTTGTTCATAATAATAATAATAATAATTTACTTATGACATTTTGGTACTTAAATGTTTTGGACGTGCAATACTTGTGTTAATTTAGTACTATTACAACACTAATTTAAAACTTTTGTAGTAGATTATGTTACAATAATCATGATATGGTTATGTTGGTTGTAAAATGTTTATCCATTGGATAGTTACAAGTCTAATATGTGTCCTCTTTAATTTTTTACAAAAGTGAAACATAATTTTTAGAATTAAAAAATTTATTTTTAAATGGTGCATTGCCATCAAATGAGGTTTTTGAAACAAGCTTTATAATTTGATGAGTTTACATTTACACAAATAAATAAACATGAAGCAATTACATTCATGATTTTCATAGATTATTTTATTTTTAAAGCCCAAGTCAACTAAATGTGATTAATTTTTAAATATATATATGAATTTTAAATTGCACTACTTTTGAAACAATATGTATTTCCAATTTTTACAAATATTGTGTGCACCATAACTTGGAAACACCTTATAATGTCATGGCACCTTTTTTTTAGAGAAAACTTGTCTTTTTGAACAAATTTTTCAATCCTTACATGTTTATCACAATTTCCAATTGCCAATCATATGAATCAAATTCAATTTTAAAGTACAACTAAAATTGGAAATGTGCCACCAAATGAAAAGTGACAATTCAAAGGTTTTAGCATTTAAAGATTCAAGAACTTCATGGGATGAAAAATGGAAGGGCGCATTGTTGATTAATGGTTTCCATCAAAGCAATAGTTGACCCGTAAGGGTCTTTTGAGGTTTTTACAAAATGTATACCAAATAGATATGATATTTGCTTGATTTCTGATCAATTTCAAATGTGTGAGGTTAATTATGAATAACCTACCTTTGGACCATTGTTGATAACTAAGTTTTTTTTGAATAATTTGTCAAAAATAGTATAACCCAATTTTGTTTAACTTTGTTATAAATATTTTGCCTTGAGATTAAATGAAAGACCTTCAAGTATGAATTAACATTTTGTGGATCAAATTTTGGCCTAACATTTCATATGCCCATAGTTGTTAATGCAATCCATACAAGAGTACTATCACAATTCTTTTTCCCCTAGTTTGCCTTTTGCCCCATTTTTTTCCCCATTGGCATTTCTAAACATGTTTTGGGTCCATGTGGTATTCGTTTTGGGCATGTTAAGGGTTGTTAAGGAGTATGCAACATGCTACAAAACCCTTGGCACATGCTACTTAACATGTTACATGCCTCTTGGTAACATAGGAAGTTATGGGTGCAAAATATGACACAATGAAAAAATATAGGGAAAAAAGGTAGAAGGGAAAAAAATTGCAATAATATTCTTATATTGATTACATTAAGAACTATGGGAATATGTAATGTTAAGGCCAAGGTTACATCAAATGTTCTTTTGGTGGGTACCAACTTATTCAGAAAGGATTTGAAAAATTTAATGATTACTTTGAAGGATGAAATCTAAGAATCCATGGCTTCCCAAATTAATGTTTTAGTGTTAATTGGTACACATGGTCATGGAAGGGGTATCAATGCATCTTTAATCAGAGGTTGCATATTTGTCTACAATAATATTGTAACATTGTCGAAAAATATTTGCAACAAACACACACTCCAATTTACTAGAATTTTTGGTTTTTCAAATGGTCCAAATTGACATATTGGTCTTTCTTGACTAGTGAACATGTACATTTTTACTAGAGCTTAGGGGCAACTTGATTGAAATTACCTATTTGACTATTTGTCAATTTGAACATTTAGTCAAATTAAACAATAAATTTGACCATCTTGGTCAAAATGGCCAACATGACATTTAATCAAGTTGGACAAAAACAAATGACATGTTTGGTCAAAATGGCCGATGGGGTTTTAGTCAAATTTAAAACATTTAATCAAGATGGTCAATGTTATTATAGTTAAATGGGGCATCCTACCTACCTATCTACCATGTTCTACAACATACCTACCTACGTACATTGTAATATTGTACTGATGTGTCGAAATAAACATGTGAAATAAAAAACTTGACAATTGTTGAACACCTTTTGATGGTGTGGTCCATTGGTTCAAGATGTGGTTTATCATTGGGGAAGTTAAAGGTTCAATTTCTAATACTCGTAACCTACATACATGCTTAAGGGGTTAAAGTAGGTAGGCTAAGCTAGGCTAGGTCACCACCTACCTACCTACATTTTTATGATGTGCTTACAAATTATTTTTTAAATAAATTATTTAAATCATATGACCAATTAAATGGTTCTTACTCTACTAGTCAAAAAAACCACCTCAATCACACTAGACATGTTAAAATTAACTTGTCCAAAATGACATGGTGGTTTTTTTTACCCCTATCCAAATTTTTTTACCAAAATTCCCTATTTGAAAAACCAAGAATTTTATTAGTGAATTGATATTACAAAAACATTGCAAACACTTTGAAAAATTAGACCAAACTTTGTAATTTAGAGCATGATGTTGACCTTTAAATATTGTTCTACATATGTCATCAATCAACAAATTAAAAGTTTTCAAATTAAAAGATAAGAACTGTTTGTTTTAGTTAGTCAGAATTGAGTCAAAAGAAGAATTAAAACTTGATTTTTTTCTTTAAAGAATTGGGCCCAAAACTAGGTTCTCAATTTTATTTAGGTGTCAAACTAAAACTAAAATCGAAACCAATTTCTTCAATAAAAAATATTTTTGAAAAAAATTGATTAGAATTGGGGGTTAATTGGAAAATAATTTTTGATTTTGGTCCATGCATTACTACAAAACATGTCCCCATTCCATCACACAATCCACTTGAATGGGGACAATTTTGTAATAGTGGTGTAACATAAAAATGGAAGTGCAAATAAACCTAAATTCTAACCTTATGATCTTAAATTAACTTTTATTCAATTCATAGCTTCAATTTTTTGGTAAAAAATTCTTACACATTTGCTCATTATCAAAAGGAACTTTAATCACAAATTATCCTTGTTTTATGCACATTAGTTCCATGGATTACATGGCCAATGAACAAATTTGTTATCTTCAACAAGAAATTTAGAGCAACCACAAAACATGTTTATTTTGCATACCTAGATGGACAAAATTTCTTCAAACTTCCTTTCTTGAGCTATCCTTGTTTTACTTAAACATCAATATGATAACATTGTGTTCTTCACAACCCAAAATTTCCTATTAGATCCTCTCAAGAAGTTTTTAAAAAATTCATTCACTCACTTATAACCACTAAAAATGTCCCTATTTGCTTAATCACAAAAGTGAAACAAATCCTTTCTTAAAGTTTCCAAACTTGGGTTTCACTTCCCCACAAATTTTTTTATTAAAATCCCTTCCCCATATCCCAACTTTGAAAGATTGATGTCATTCAAACAAGTTCATTAGTCTTCTATAGTCTTTCCTTGTCTCCACATTAAAATTGATACTTTATTCATGTTTCTGAACTCGGACTAGCTATTAAATAAACTCTAAAATGTAAAGGAAGAAAACTAGAGTGGGAAAGTACCTAGTCCAAGAACATAGATTGTGGGCATTCTTCCCATACAATCTTACACAACTTTTAGAAAACATGATTGCAATTTCAACCACTACTACATTTCTACATGTTTCTTTTTTGAAAACATAATTCCAAAACAAAATAAAGTCTGAAAATTGTTTATTTGTTGATCTATTGTTCTCCCCTTTATCATGGGCTCTACATCTGAACATACTCACTAGCATTCTTTCATTGAACCACCATTGCCAAAGCTCTTCAAAAGTTTCAAAACAAAAATAGTTGAAGTCCATCACCTAAACATAATTCCACATGTTTGACACCACACACCGACCATCACCATTAACCTATAGCAAAAATCACACAAACACACCCCATGTCCCATGTTCAAATGTTCCATGTCCAAGTTTCATACATGTTCATACATGCCCCCTGCCCATGCCATGTGTGGAAATGTCCCATGTTCAAGTTTCATACATGTTCATACATATCCCATGCCCATGCCCCATGTCCAAGTTTCATACATGCTCATACATGTCCCTGTTCATGCGCCATGTCCAAATGTTCCATGTGCCATGTAAGTTTCATAAATGTTCATACATGTCCCATGCCCCATGTTCAAGTTTCATACATGTTCATACATGTCCCATGTTCATGCCCCATATCCAAATAATATTAAAATTCTTGGTTTTTCAAATGATTCAAATTGACTAACTAGTTTTTTTTTTTACTAATGGACTTGTCCATTTTGACTAAAGGCCTACAACATTTATTTTTTGACCAATCAACTTGACTAGAAAGACTTATTTGACTAATACATTTAGTCAAGTTGAACAACCTTGGTCAAAATGGTCATTGGGTTTTAATCAAATGCAACATCTAGTCAAATTGAACATAAAATATAAACATTATTAGTCAAGATGACTAATATTCTTTAGTCAAATGGGACATTTTATGCCTATTACATACCTACCTCTTACTTCCCACGTACAATTTTATAATTTACTTATCTACCAACCCACCCACCCACCTACCTAAATTTAATACCTACCTGCCAACCCATCCACCTACTTACATATTACCTACCTATTGACATAACCACTTCCTTAGATGTCCTACCAACTTACCTACCTATCCACCCATTAACAACCTACCTACATATTAACTATTTACCTACCCACCCACCCACCTTTTTATCTATTTACCCACCCAACTATTTTCTACAACCTACCTATCTATATAACTCATAGTCTTGTAATGATGTGTCAAAATAAGCATGTGAAATAAAAAACTTAATAAAAATTGAAGACTTGTTGATGGTGTGATCCATTGGTTAAGGACTCGATTTATCATTAGGAATGTCAAAGGTTGAATTTTTAATACTTATAACCTATGTACATGTTTATAGGGCCAGACTAAATAAATGAAATAAGTATACTAGGTTAGGTTAAAGTAGGATAGGCTATGGTAGAATAAGCTACCACCTACATACTCACCTTTTTACAACCTACCTACTTATCACTCTTTTTTTTATAATAATATAAAAAATAAATTATTTAATCTGCCAATCAAAAAAAATCACCCCAATCACAACAAACATGTCCAAAATGATGGAATGATTTTTTTTACACTTGTACAAATTGAATTTTTTTATTAGGTTTGTGAATAAAAGAAGTCAAGAATTCTATGAATGAAATGTCCCATGCCCCCATTGAAATCATTCTCTTACATAGTTAAGAAGGTTGTCAGACCTCAAAAAAAAAAGTAAAAAAAGTTAATTAAAATTTGTTATCATTAGAAATAACCAACAACCATTCCTTTTCTTATAGCTTTCTCCTTTCGGCCTGCTCTACTCCCTTCTCATCTACATTCATTAAGTTTCCACTCACAAAAACCCTTCATTGAACTCCATAATAAGAGTTGAACTAGAACTTGTTCTAATTTTCAAATTTGAAATCCTTTTTTTTTTTTTTCTGGAATCAGATTCCCAGTTAAGAACTGCCCAACAATGGTTTGTTGGTTTGTGAGACATGTGGTCATTTTGCTGGTTCCACTTTGGATTGTCCTTGTTCCACTTATGATGTCAATCAGCTATCCTTTGCTGGTTCCCACTTTGGATTGACCTTGTTCCACTTATGATGTCAATTCAGCTATCATTTGCTGGTTCCACTTTGGATTGTCCTTCTTCCACTTATGATGTCAATCAACTGTCATTTGCTGGTTCCACTTCTGGTTGTTCTAGTTCCACTTACAATGAAAATCAATGGTGAGAAACACCAGTAACACCCAGGGATCAAGCTCTAATACTATAACCAGTTACCAGCTTACAGATCTGCTTACCCCACTAGCTCAAACACATTCCTACCTTTTCCAGTTCCAATAGTTAGTTTTCCAGGCCCTGGTAGAAGCACCCATTACCACCTGGCAGAACTGGTCAGCCTACCTGGGCTCAACTATGTTCCTAGGTGGAACAGGTCCCACAGTGCATCACAAAGAGCCAAGTGAGGTTTCTGTGACAAATGGTCTTGTCCAGAGTAAGACCACTTTCAATCCAAATACCAATCAAGATCTAGTTAAATTGTTTTCAGAATTTTCAAAAAACACTTCAAACAGCACAACTTTGTGAAGGAAAATCAAGCATCTTTAAGAATCTTCTGGAATATAAAATGATTGAACTTGCCATGGTACTACTGCCATTAGTACCACTATAAATGGATTGATGCATTTGTGAAAGTAAAACGAATCCAGAATCCCACCAACTATAACTATCTCTCACTATTTTAATTTCCATCAGGCCATCTGGAGAGGGAGGAGATAACAATTTTTTTTGAAATAGTTAAATTCAATATCCATGTCTTATTAAGCTCAATTTATCCAAAACAAGTAGCTTTCCTAGTTTTGATGAACAAACTCTGGTATCTTAACTATTCCATCATCTCCTATGGAATGGAGTGTTTTAATACAGGTGGGTTTGTAATAGATATGGCCAAAACAGTACCAATAGAAGAAGTGATCAATTACCAAATGATTGAATCAGGAACTAGATGAAAATATGGTATTTGTCACAACTTGTTCAAAGTTCCTCTTCTCTTCTCTCAGTTACCAAATTCCTAGAAATTCATATAATGGGTTGAAACTGGATGTACAAAAACTCACTTGGTGCAAAAGCACTGAACCCTGAACCCTTATCTATCATATCATCTTCTCCACTGCTGCCTCAAGTTCTTTGTATTTGAAGTGCAATTTTCAGCTCAGATGTTCTCTTTTTAAGAGGGTGCAGGACACTGCTAGAGCTACTGTAAACCACTCCATCATTGGGACCATACATTCTTTCACTCCCACTCTAAATAACACAACCTCAAGAGTCAAGGAGTCATACCTCAAGAAACCAAAAACCTCACCCTAAACCATAAACCAGAATGTAGAGACTTATCAGACAAACCTTGGAGCCAAACCTCTAGATACAAAAAACATCAACCCTAAACCCTAGAACCTGATGTAGACCTATCAGACAAGCCTTGGGGGTCAGACCTCTAGATACCAAAAACCTCACCCTAATCCACAATGTAGAACTAACCAAGAAACCTTCATGTCTTATGCACATGTGTTTGGAAACAGAAGGGTGGATCCAATTACTGAAAAGCTAGAAGGTTGTTGTTTTGATTGTCTTCTGATGCCAATCAGGTCGTATCTAGAACAGCATGAGATCATTTCATGTGTTCTCAAGCCGGAAAAACACTGTCACCCAGTGTGTGTGGTTACAACAAAATTGATTGCAAATGCTTCATGAAGCGCAAGTCTCTCAGACCAGCTCCACCCATGCTCAGCATGGCCCTGCAACTGTCTTTCTTACATCCAAGATTAGTTATTTACTTTTCTTGACCCCGCCCACAAAACTGAAACTAGGACTGCAAAATGTGAGAGACTATTAATAGTAATGCACCTGGACAAATCAAACCATCTAGGCAATCAACAGCAGCAGGTCTTAGGCTTTGTTGTGCCTTCTTGCCAGTCTCAACAATCTGTGCCACAATGCTGGGCCAAAACCATATTGCTGAGCCAACCCCACATGTTCTGACTTTTCTTCATCCAAAATTTGTTATATACTGCACCAGTGGAGTTGCTCTTACAAATCTCTCAATGACATTTAGTTCAACAATCGGACACTGCATCTCAATCAAGTTTAAAATGTTTCCAATAAACGCTCTCCTCAATTTTCTAGGATGTGGTGTTTCTAGATATGGCAAGCAATGGCAGTATAGAGTTTGATCTGCGAATCATCATCTAGTGGAAGATTATATCACACAAGTGCACAATGTGATTCATGAATTCATGTTGCAGGGGCTCAAACTGGAGGATGCGGAAAAGATCATGACAAAGAAAAATCACTTAACAGACAGGTGAAGAATCTGAAGTCCCCACTCACATGCTTAAATGAGAAAGAGGTGACTGTCTTCAAGAAAGTTTTCTGGGGGAAACTGTACTCTTAATCGCCCTGCTACAGATGCCAAAGAAACTGTGAGAGACGATGAAAGAATCAATTGTACCCGGAAAAACAACAAAAACAAAGAAGACAAAAATTAGGGTTTGGAGAATTAGGGCTTAGGCATGAGACAGGTGGTGGACCATCCTGTGGTCCAGATCTTCCATTTGTGGGATAATCGGATGGCTCGGATGTGCGACCCTGTATTTTTCTGGGGTTTGAAGAATTAGGGTTTTGAGAGTTAGGGTTTGGGGATAAGGCGGATTTCTAGAAAAAGCGCTGTTCTCTCTGATCCGGGTCTTTTGTTTTCTGCGCTTCGTTTTGTAGCTCGTTGCTAAGATCCGCAGCAGCGGCAGAAGTAGCGGGAGTCAGTTGCAGCGGCGTAAATATGACAGAGAGAGCGTGCACCGTGCGTACGCGCAAGTTCATGACCAACCGTCTGCTTGCTCGGAAGCAGTTTGTAAGTAACACTCTACAGCCTTCTTTTCCTTTAGGTTTTGTTCTTTCCTCCCTTCTTCTTCTTTCTTCCGCCCAACTATTGGAAGAATCACGTTGACTTGATTTCTCCAATTATTTTGCAAGTTATGGAAGTGGTGGCTATTGCTCCCTAAGGCTCTTTTCAAGGAGTGCGTAGGAAGAATGGGTCGAAGTCCGCTAGTAAGTAACGGAGTCCTAAGGATGATCTTAGTGCTTTTGTTTTTGACATATTCTCCCGCGACTTTTATTGTAATTGGGTGTAGTGAAGACGAGTGATACTGGTCTCGATTCTTTTTCTTTTGCACTTCTGTTCTTATTGTGTAGGGTTTCTGAGCGTAGATGTATCAGACTTCCGCATGTAGGATCATGTTTTTCTAAGATCTTATGTGACGAAGATGACATTCATAAGTACTCTTTTCTAGGATGGTAAAATTTAGGAAAAGGGGCTCATCCCGCCACTCCTGGTTTTGACAGTCGTTTGTCTGATGTTAGACTTGTGACTTGCCTTGCTCTGTATGAGGGAGTTATGAAGATCGTGTGTTTGACTGTGCAGGTTATTGATGTTCTTCATCCTGGCCGTGCCAATGTTTCAAAGGTGTGCTCCAGCTGGAAATGCCATATGTTTTCTCTATGTTTTTTGGTGATTTAAGTATAGCTTGACTTGGCCAGTGTGTCCAGTCATATTTGTTTGTAATGCAGACAATTAGAAGGATGGAAAAATCCCTGTCAGTTTTTCAAGATTCGCTGATTTTAGGGGTTCACTAGTTTGTGCTCAATGGTCAATCAATCCTTTTGAAGAGCACTATTGCCATGAAAAATATAATAAAAAGCAGCATGAAAGCTATGCCTTGTTTTATTTCCAGCCACACCTTGGAATGCTATGGTTCTGCAATGTTTTAGCAACATTATATTGTCCTGTGTGCCTACAAGGGGTTTTCTCTTTAAGGATTTCGCAAATTTCTTGTTACAGGCAGAACTCAAGGAGAAACTTGCAAAGGTTTATGATGTGCGTGACCCTCAGTCCATTTTTGTCTTTGGCTTCCGAACACAGTTTGGAGGTGGCAAGTCAACAGGATTTGGCCTCATTTATGACAGTGTTGATGCTGCCAAGAAATTTGAGCCCAAATATCGCCTCATCCGGGTATGCCATTTTCTGCTTCTTGGTGCTCGGAGACTAATGACTTTTTGATGCAGAATATTTGAGGGGAGAGTGAACCAGTCATTAATCTCCGAGCCAGTCATTAAACCAGTGTGTAATTCTTCCTGTACACTAGTTTGCTCCACAGTTTGTACCACAATTGTCCTGTTCTTTGCCCACAGTTTGTCTGGTCACAGGGCAGCCCAGTTGATTAGGTTCTTTAGGTACTCCTGTTTTAATGTATTCTTGGGGGTCTCTTCACAGAATGGGTTGGCAACAAAGGTGGAGAAATCAAGGAAGCAAATGAAGGAACGGAAAAACAGGGCAAAGAAGATCAGAGGTGTCAAGAAGGTACTGTTTTTCTCTCACCATGTTAGGTGTTATATTTACCCTTTGTGTAATTTGCAGAATGATGAGTTGCTCTTTTGTAGCAAGTTCACATATTATGTGATGGCTCATCAAGAGTGGTGTTTCCCCTCAGTCCTAATATCAAGATCATCTTACACCCTAAATGTGAGTCAGATTTGCAAGCAGATTGTTTTGATATATGTTGTCAAAACAAACAGGAGGCACTTACATTGACATTTGTTGCTGTTTACTCAGTAGATTCCTTTGGCTGGACCTATTTGCCCTCAATATGGTAGTGAAATGCACTAATGAGTCTTGATGAAACACAGTTTACCTTTATTAGTTTTGATCCAACATGCTCAGGATTGCTGAGGTATGAACTATGAACTTTGGATTTGTTGTACAGTCTGCAAATTTATTCTGGTTTGTTTTATTTTGTGCAGACAAAGGCTTCAGATGCAGCAAAGAAGAAGAAGTAAACTGACATGTTGTAATGCCTCTTCTGGTGTCTCGATGTTTTTTGCCTCAAATGAGGAAGGGACTTTTCTTGAGGTCTTTTATTCCTCTCAGTTGAAAGCAGGGAAGACCATTTCTTTTGTGCACCAGGCAGGATTTAAGATTCAAGCAAATATTTGTAGTATGCTCACTTTGATAGCTCTTACAATTAAAAAAGGCTGTTTCGTTCCAGGTCTTGTTGCTTAATGAGATGGTTGTTCCAGATTTACGTGTGCAAGTTAATCAGAATGTTGCGAGTTCAAAGTTCAGACTTGTATACATCTGACATGTCTTTTGCCATCTGCAACTACTTATGACACACATTAGACTGTTGGAGTAGTGTGTGGAATATACAGGCTATCGTTCGGACTTCAGAAGTAGAATGCATGGATATGGTTGAGTTCAGGATCTATATTATTGATGTCATACAATGTTTTGGATTTGCCTAACATGCACCCTCTCTGGTGCGCATATTTTTTCAATCACTCAAGCCTAGTCAGAAAAAGAACCTGCAAATCTTCTGAATTGAACCACACTGAAAGGTTACCAAAGTTTTTCTCAATTTACAACCACACTCAAATTGGGGATGAAATAAGGGTAAAAAACTAGCACCCAAAGAAAGAGTGACTTTAAAGATAACTCTATTAGAGTTTTTTTTCAAGGTTTCCAAACCAATTATCTCCAAGAAGACCTCAATGTCAGGGGGCCTTTGATCATAGTAGCCATCCACCATAGCTAAAACCTTTGATAACACTAGAATTTGAGGATGAAATTTGAGGAATCTTTCATCTCAAAAACCATAGCTAGAAACTTTCATAGAAGAACCTTGATTATCTACTCCTTCGTATCATCGATACCTTTATCATTGAACATATCTTCACACACATGCTCACAGCCTCGTCAATGATGTGGCATTTTCATTGAGTAAACAATATTTGATATTCAATGGTAGGCAATATCATGGCATGAAAAACATTTGAGATTATGAAATTTAAAATAATGTTTCTTATCATCAAACAAATTGTAAGGGCAGAAATTTTCAGATGTTTGAATTAACATGCTTAAAAATGTTCCTCATGGTGGGTGACTTGCTAAAACTTGATGATTTCGACAATTGATTTTTTTGTAAGGAAGTCAAACTAGAGCATGGCCAAAGTTTTGAGTCCCTCTTTTTACTCATTTGATTTTGACGTTGATGATTTTGAAAGTTTTGGAAATATAATTTTAATGAGACACATATGTCATTGTGAGGTTTGATCCTTATCTGGCACATTGTTTAGGGTCTAATCAAATTATATATGTATGAAATTCATCTTGAATAACCATTGTGAGGTTTGATGCACATTTGGCATATCCTTTATGGCTTTGAGGGTTTTACAAGTATTTCATTGATGTACATTTGCCCTTGTGAGGTTTAATCATGAATTAATAATTCCCTTAACACCTATTATGGTTCTATATACATGTAATTGATCTTTAAAAGCTAGGGTCAAGTTTGACACACATTTGGCATATCCTTTCTGGCCTTGAGGGGGCGGAAGGGTATTATAGGTATTTTGTAGTTGCACATTTATCCTTGTCAAGTTTGATCTTCGTTGCGTAGTTCTCTAAACACCCATTTTGTATATGTATGCATGTAATTCATCTTAAAAAGCCCTAATAAGGTCTACAACACATTTGGTTTATCCAATATGGTATTGGGGAATTTTGTAGGTATTTTATTCAAGCACATTTTCCCTTGTCAAGTTTGATCCTCATTTGGCAACTCGTGTTAAACACGTATTCTAGTTTTGTATGTATATAATTAATCTTGCAACTTCCTTGTAGGGTTCATAATGTTGATTGTTTTTCCAATGATTACTTTTTCATGAAGTGTTTCTTAAATGACCTCTTCTTCTTGATTATTTATAGTGATTATTTAAAATGGTTATGATCTTTTTGGTGATGATTTTAATCCGCTTGATTTTGGTCCCCAAACTTGAATGGTGTTTCTAGTGATTGTTTATTTAGTTCTGATTGTGAATATTGTGCATGGCGAGTTTGTTTTTTTTCAAAGGAATGGGAAGCTTCCCAAAACATCATGACTTCATGGTAGAGATTCAATAATTTGAATCAATTGCCTTGCACAAGGCAAAACAACCCCATTGGGACAAGGTGCCTTAACAAATTGTGAAACCCTTATAGTTCACCACATTAATGATTTTGTTCCATCTTCACTTTGTCACCTATAGCACCAACAAAAAAACATGTGACCTATCCAAAACCCTATTTGTCAAAGAAACCCTAAAAGACCATTTGCAAGAAACCTTAAAAAGTTGAAAATAGGCAATTCAAATGAAGAAGGTGTGAAACAATTGACATTGCAATGTGATGAAGTGTTAGAATCTTGGAAAGCCTTGAATGGGTGTGCAACCCAAAATGGATTTTTAAAATGACAAAATTTCATTAACTATTATAACTCTAACCCCATCTCCTAGCCCTAACCCTCCTCCTAGTAATTTGGATTGAATTAATACTAGTGCAACCTCTTTTAACCTTATCCTTATAATTGTTTCCATCAAAAAACAAACCCCTATTACAAAATTGACCAAAAGGGAAATAACAATGATGAACTCCAAAAACATGATAGGTTAGTTATTTTGATGTTCATGATACCTTATTAACATGCAAAATGAATATTTAGAGAGAAAGAATAAGGTAAAGATTAATAATTTAAAGATGGTTAAATTGAAGAGCAATTTTAGCAAAAAAATTAGATAAACTTAGTTAAAGAAATTTTAAACATGCAATTAATAGTCTCATACTCACCCTTGTGCAACACGAGTTGAGGTTGTAACCTCCAACAACTTTTTACAAGAGGTCCATTTGTTGTCAATATAAATAGTTGGTGAAAAAAACCTTAGCTTGGAAAAATTTTGTTTTGTGCGATCAAACATTTTCATGAAGCATTTCCATCATATTGCATCATGGTTCACATCCAATGGTAATTATTATTTCCCTATCCTTTGCATAATGAACTTTTCTTTGCTCATGTAGCCCAAATCCCCCAAAAAATAATCAAATTACTCATCCTTGTGGGTGAAATATTAACACCATTCTTAGTAAATTGTTGAGAAATAGAAATTTTTTGTGTCATGGTAGGATTTGAAGTAATTCGTGTCAATATAAATAAAGCATCCATGGTGCTCAAAAATTCAAACTTTAACTTTTAAATTTTAGATTATTCTCCTTAAACCTTAAAAATAGACCTAAACTTTAAAATTGTACTTATTTTTAATTATGAAATTGTGGGGAGTAAGAAGGTTCACCTTGTGAACCTAACAATTATTAAAATTATGTGAATTGTCAACTCTTCAAACTCTGTTAATGTGAAGTTAGTGAAGTTTTTGAATAATGTTAATGTGGCCTACATTGTGGCAACAATGTCTTAGAACCCCATGTTGAATCAATGGATTACTTAATCCCTTCATCTTCATTGTCATTTGGAACTTCTTCAAAGCTAAAAACAATGAAAGCACATTGGAAAAAATATGAACATTTTGGTTCATTTCATCAAACATCTCTTCACCACTTGAGGAAGATTTCCAATCACAATTTGAAGAATCATGGTTTAAGTATGAAAATGTCATCTTGTGTGTCCAATGAAAATAAAAATTGGAAGACTTTGGATTGAACTATGTTTTATATAGTCCCCATGAGCCCATGAAACCCATAAAATTTTCTCTCATATTTAGTTTATACATAAATCCATATCCTTGTGATTGATTTCTTACCTACCAACCTTAATTACACTCTAATTATTAAAACCCCAAATCCCATTTTATAATTACACATCATTCCCTAATAGTCATTTTGACCATGACCTTTAAACTTTATATTAAACCTTACCAAAATCCCTATTGATCAAACCTTAAACACCAAGACTTTAACCTAACTTTAGTTTTGATCCACAATCCCCATGCTTAACTCTAGACCTAAATTGTGGTTCATAATTTCAAAATTTACATGAGCACAAAACATTTCTTACAACCTTAACTTTAAACCCTAATCATAATTTATAAAAGTCAACCTTAAATTAACAGACTCAAACCTAAAATTGAAACTTCAATAATTCAACCCCAAAAATTAAATCCTAAAAAAAAACCAACATAAACATTAAAACCAAACCTTAAAGTCACAAGTTTTAAACCTTAAAATATCAAATCTTGAACCTGCTAAAAACCCCTAAAAAAACCCCTTCAAATCTCATTATCTAAACCTTAAAATTTAAATTTGAAAATGATCAAATAGAAACCTTAATTATAAGGAGACCAAACACAAACCCTAAAAAATAAACCTTAAAACCAAAAACTCAAAAACCCCCATATAGCTCATAGCTTCGTATCTTTTTAACCTTTAATTTACAACCCCCTTAGGCCTTTTTTAACCCTTGCAAAGCCCCCATAACTTAAACAATAAAATGGGTAATCTATAGGTCAAAAAAAATGTTGTAGGAACGAGTTCTGAGGAGGATCCCATGCTAGGTTTTGTGAAAGTAATTAATTATTTGATGATTTTGGAAATAACAGCCAATAGGGGATAAGGCACCTAATTGTTCATGAGAGTTGGGCCACACACGCCTATGGAAAATGCTTTGGATGTGCAACCCCACTACCATTGACTTGGCAAAGAGTGGCCTATTTACACAACCAAGGACCACACACATGATTTTTTTCTTATCCCATGTTGTGCAATTAAGGGCCACATTTTTTTTTAAAGGAAGGGGGGTCTTTTTTTTAAATTAGGAAGATAATCATCAACTTATAGGGATCAATAAATTAATTGTGATTTTATTTTAATTTTTAGGTAATGTTTTTACCTATGTATTTCTCTTTTTTTTAAGGCCAACTTGTGAACTTTGCCATGGTCCTTCTTCATTGCTAGCACATATTTGCACTCAATCATCAAAAACTTTATAAATATTACTAAGTTGGAAAACATTGTTGGTTTCATAAATGGGACTCACATTCCTTTGTTTCAAAAACCTAATAGAAAAATCATTGCATTAACTGCAATTTTTTATAATCCCAAAAAGTTCCATAACATTATTTTACAAGGGGAATGTGATTATGATAATTATTTTTTAAACATTTCAACATTAGGGGAGTTACTAATGGTGTACCATTCACATTAAGTAGTATATATTGGGAACTAAGGTGTTAAGAAATGTGAATAGAACATGTAGTTGATGTTTTTAGAATGTACAAGTATATCCTTACTTCTTTGGTGATATAACTTACCCATTACAAGTGCAATTGATGAAAACTTTCAAGGATAAAATGATCTTGATAAAGTGTGGTTTGATAATTCAATGAATCATGGCCATTTGTTCATTCAAGTTAATTTTGAAAATTTGAAAAATAAATGGCACATTTGGAAGAATCTTAATTGTAGAATTGATAAAAGAAACAAAATCATTACGACATGTTGTGTTATTCACAACTAAATTGTCAATTGATTGACATACCGAAATTGGTGGTGCATGGTGTTCATAAGAAAGGAGAATGACTTGTGAGTTTTTATGGTCAATGAGTTCCTACTTACCAAAAACATGATGCAAGAAAGGAGGCTAAAGAAGCAATATGGAATGCATTAGTTGCATCATGGTTAGAACATAATCATGTAGCTTGATAATTTACTATTACATTTCACTAAGTAGCACACAACGCATACGGTTGTCATGGTTTGAATCTATATATATATATATATAATTTCATATTAAACTTGGATTACAATGCCATGTAATTCAAAAGATAGTCAAGCATATGCATTACTTTCCAAACATCTTCTTCTTCTTGAATATTTTTGGTTTAAAAACAATTGCAAAAAGAGTTATAATCTAAATATGTGAATCTAAAAAACTCTTTTATAAGCATGCATGTTATTTCAACATCTCCTTCTAAGTTACAAGCTTTAAAAAATTTATCATGTTAAAAGACTTTACAAGTTTGCTAATGTTGTAGCAAAATTATTCACACCTCCAAAATTCCTATGACTTTTCTTTGACATCATTCTATTATAAACACCTCGTTGACAACAAACATGTGTGCAAAGAATAAATAGAGATGCATTTGCATGTGTTCCATAAAGCCAAAATTGGTGTTTTGTGAATGGGAGAAGATGGTGTGTCTCCTAGGGTTGATAGTTATTTGCACTTAGTTTAATGTTATGATCAACATCCTTAACACCTTGATAGGGATTACCTTTTGGTGTTCCCATGTCCTTTCCTTTTGACAAACAAGTTACTTTTGCAATTCTTGAGAAGAATTTTATCTACGTGATCAAACCAACACCATTTCAAAGGTGCATTTTTGGTGACTTTCCCATTTACTTTTTTGCAATGTATTTATTCTTCAACTTTTCCGACTCATATTTGAGTTGGGCATGATTTCTCATTAGTTCATTGGCAATGAAGCTTCATTGTAATGTCTTGTTATGAATAAACATATTTAAAATAAATTTTGCCAATAGCCAAAAACTTTTCTTCTAAGCATTGCTTGATAGAAAGTTAGTTGCATTTTCACTCTAATCTCAACCCTTATATATAACCTTATTGATCTTTTCTGAACATGTAATACTTGAGACAACATTGAGGACACCACTTTAAGGAAAATTCTTTTTTTTTTTTCAACATTGAAGTCATTGTATGTTTGTCACCTTTTTATTTGATTCATTAAATATTGAAATTTTGTATTTTCCTAAAATCAATGGATGAAAAGAAGTACAAAGTTCAATTAATTTTTAATTCATCCACTTTCAATGTTATAAAGAACTACACAACCTAAAGCAAAGAAGGTGGACATATGTAATGTCCTTGTTTACTTATGAAACAAGTTATGTTGTTTATATTTTTTTGTTCCAATACATTTTACCCTAATTGATCGTTGATCATTATGCTTGGAGATTAATAATACATACTTTACCACATTATATTGACTTTTAAAAATTAATGTTCTAATTGTTTGTATAAAACATAAAATAAAAAAACCAAATTTTAAAAAGGAAAATAATATTTGTCCCAAAAAAATATTTTTACACAAACCTATTGCTACTTATTATTGTCAAATATGATCAATTTTGCTACATTGAGAGGATGCTAAAATTTTGCTAAGTGAATTTCTATAGGATTTGTACTTGAATTTGAAGGTTTAGATTTGTGAATACTTAATTCCTAAATGACTCAAGCTTCTTAAAAACCTGTTAACATTCACATCACCTATGTTGTGAAAATTTTAGAAATCTAAGAGTTAAAAACACGTCAAACAAATAAACCACTTGTTGGATTTGAAGTGGAGATGATGGGTGAACTATGACAAAAATTTCAAATTCAATGACTTGGCAATAGATGAAATTCAATATTTTGAGTGGCATCATCTTAGCTTGAGCAAATGCTACCCACACCATTATAAAACATGTCAATGTTTGATTCAAAACATCAAACACCTTCCTCATTGTTGCAACTTACTATGGATTAATAAAAGTTAAAGTGAAACAACCATATAAAACAAACTAGGTCAAAATTAAACACCATATGATCTTCCACCACCTCACAATAATGAAAAGTGAAAAGAGGATTTAAAACTATAACACACAATCAAAACTCACATATTATGAATCTTTTTACCCACTTATCCCCATCCCATAAAGGTGTATTGTTTATTAAAACTTAATATTCTTTGGCTGGTTAGTGTTTATTTATGGAAAAACCCCCACCCCTTTAAAGTCATTGCATGCCTTGTCATTCCTTTTGGCCACCCCCCATTGTGGAAAGAAGGTAAAAAATGTAGTGTGATTCTTATTCATTAATTGAACCCCCACCATTTAAAAACAAATTCTTGTGATGTCATCAAACTTGGGCTATATGTATATATTGTAGGAGGTAGGTAGGTAAATCATTTTAATGTTGAATATTTTTCCAAAGATTTCAATATATACGTTAAAATATAATAAAATTGTATTTTTTCATGTTAAATACACCTTAATAATGCAAAAGTTCATAATTTTTTTCTTCATAATTATTTAGTGCATAATATCATATTTGTTATAGATGATTTTTTTTTGGACAAAAGTGGCTCACCCTTGCTGTGTTTCACCCTTTTGGCCTATGTTGATAACAAAGGCACAAATTGTGACAACATAGTCTATCAATGTTAAATCACTTTAGTGTTTTAACATGGTTAACATTTGGGACATTTATTTCAATGTCTAATGATGCATTTCAAGTCTTTGGTTAATTGTTTTGATATTAATGGAACGAGAAAACCCACTAGCCTAACATTTGTAAGGGAAATAAAACATAAAAATCTAGATTCAACATGCATTAGGGAATGGGCCTAACAAATTAGGTAGGATTGGAACTTTAAACACATTAAGGCAATGCCAATTGTGACGATAAAAATCTAAGGTAATGTCCAACATACCAAATGCACTATTATATTTTCAAAGCTTAATTCTTTTGAATCTTAATTTGGTTTTAGTCTTGTAATTTTGATATTCTTTTAATTAAAAATTCAAAGATTGTCCCAACATGCTTGCATTGCTTCAACATTGCCACAACATCAACCTATTTTGCCTTTAAACCTTGTTTAAACATGTTTGGATGTGCTTGGCATTTTCCATGACATGATATGTTGACAGTATTGCAACTTATCAAATATAACCAAACTTAAACATATAAAGGATATTACCAAATTGAATAATTTGTTTGAATTTTTTATCTTGAAACTTAACTAGGCCAACATGTGGCTCAAACAATTGTACTATATAATAATCCTTTGTTTCACAAATAAATTAGAAAGCTTCAATGTGATGCATACAATTTAGATTGACTTTCATCATTTCCCCCCATGTGGGTTGTGTAATTTGAAAGTTTTTGAATTCTTGTGCATGGAACCAATGATTAAGTTCTTGAACAATACAACACATTAAAGGAATTTTTATTCATATAATGTAAAAACACTATGTATTTGTTAAAGGTTTACATACCTACTTGTCTCCCTTTACAACCCACCTCAATTAGTCCATAGACCTAATCATCTCCCCTTATAGACCTACCTTTCTCATTGTCAACTTCCCTCTAATTTTTCAATCTATATTTTAATTGTATTTCAAATGTATATATCCATGTTTGCATTGTATAACCAATCATGGTTTTGAACTTTCAACCTCTTCCAAGTAATACTTGTTTTGACCAATGTCGGGTACTTATTAAAATCAAGAATAGACTAGTGTTGGGGCAATTTTCAATTTTTTGTGGGAATTGTTAAATTTAATTCTTAGGATTGTTTAAAAAAATTTGCCAAGTTAATTTTTTTTTTCAAGTTTACAAAATTGCTCAAGTTTTCAAAACGTTGAAAAAAAAATATAGCCAATTTTTTTGTCAAATTGGTTTTCATAAATTTATGCCTAATTTTTTTTGTATTCGATCATATTTTTAGTTCAAGGTTTTTCTTATACCCTCTAGGTTTTCATTGAGCTAGTTCTTATCATGGTGAAAATTAGTGGTCAAGTTTTCATAATGAATATCACTATTGATGATACCCACAAATTTTCATTTGAGAATCGGCTTGAAACTTGTTAAGGTTCTTGGAAAAAAGGTGAGTGCCACCCAACACTAGAACAAACCCCAATAGTTATTAGGGTGGTTCTTTGGGTTCATAACCATGGTTCTCAAGAAAATGAAAGACTTGATTCTCATATATAATTGTAATTTTCAAAAAATGAAAAATGAAACAAGCAATGATAAAATGGTTGGTTCTTTCATAAAATTACAATTTTTTAAGATTTGTGAAATATTGCGGACCGATGCTTCTTTGATTCTATTTTTTTTTCAAAAAATCAAAACCAATGGTACTTTGATTATGAAATTTTAAAAATCAGAACCAATGATTTTTTAAAGTTTCAAATAATTGCACAATAGTGATTTTCTTCCCCCAAATGTTCTAATGTTGCATCATTGGCCAACATCCCAAAATCAATTTAATTAAAAAATTTGGTCATCATGTGATGAAAAGTGAAGGGATGAAGCCCAAACTTAATGGAATAGTACTATCAATTGCTAAAAGTAGAACACAACAAAACTTTTCACAATTGATGGAGATGGGAAAAGGTGATGCAAACTAATATTTTTTGTTTTTCCTTTGTTTTGTTTCTTGTAAGTTATGGAAAGTGGCATGTTTGTTTTAGTGACGCTAGGTGTGTTTTTGTATTCTTCATTTTGGGTGGTGTGATGTTTTTGCATTGTTTCTTTGGTGGACTTCCATTAAGGAGGAGATGTTTCAATTGGAATAAAAGTTGCCAATTTGGAGATGCTTACGATAGACCTAAGGTTATTCAAATTTTTATTGTGTAGCAAGGTGGTAAATTATTGGTGTGGTGGTGAGCTAGGATTTCATGTTTTATGGATGGTTAAACCCTTATGTGAAGAACCTTATTCTTTTTTTAGGTTATGCAATTTTTGTTGTGCCATGAGCTTCAATAAAAGGAGTGCATGTATATAAACAAAATGTAGGGGTTGATAATCAAGGATGCGATGAAAGGCTTTAAGGATTTCAAGAATGGTCAAATGGTAGGTCATTTATGATGTTTTAGGTGTTTTGTAATTTTGTTGTTGAGGTTGAATTTTTTGTTGGGAAGAGAGTATCCATTTGATTGGGAGCTTCGAAAGAGGTTGTATTCTAGGCCTAGTTTGTTGGGCCCTACCCTTGGGTTCATTAAATTGGAACGGATTTTTTTTGGGTGTTCAAAGTGTGGACACAATAGGTAGATGTACAACATCTTACCTATTGGCAAGGTTGGTGTGTTTGTGATGTCTTGTTACTAAAGTCGTATTGATAAACTATCTAGAATGCTATGTTATTTTTGTCAAACTTCTTGAGTTAGATTGTAAAAAGACTTATTTCTAATTAATTTATGTGAAAAGTCATGAGATGTGTTGGGTGGATCATATTGTGGGGTACATTTGATGTCATCAAACTTTCCATTTGTACATGAACTTTTATTTATGTGCTTAGGGATTACGTCCTAGCAGGATTATGTGGGAAACAAGTACATGAGTGTTGCGGTACATGTCACAAATGAGACTACTACGAAATAACCAATGTTGGGTGGTTTTCATTTTTTGGGAAAACCAGCTAGTTTCAATTCTTACATTATGTTATGAGAACCTTATATATATATATATATATTGGGTTGGTGAGAATTGATTAGGTTTTTAGGATTTTTATTTTTTCCAAATTCACCCAATTTTAAAATTCGAAATTAACATTTAATTTAATAATTATTTAATTTAATATTAATTAAAATAAATTTTAACTTAAAAAATACTTTAAAATACATGGAAATTTGGAAAAAAAATATTCAAAATTTATAACTCCTCAACTTCGTCCTTTTCAAAAGCTCTTTCAAATTCTTCAAACTTTTTTTCTAAATTAAAATCATTTTCAATAAAATTTGCCAAACTAAGAGGGGATTTACAACCTATCCTAGGATTATTGGGCCAATTTTTGCTCACAAAAATCAATTTATCCAAATCTTTTGATTATAAACGGCATCTCCTAAGATTAGTAAGAATTCCAATTAATGAAAATATTCTTTCTATTTCAATTTGAGATCTAATTGTTCCTAAGATTTATCTAGCACAAAAACCAATTGTAGGAAACATGTTTTCATGTTTTTCTCACCATTGCAGTGGACATTCGATGTCTTTAACACCCACTTGATAATGCCTGAAAATCAGAAGCTCTTTACTGACCAATTTCGTTGTTGGCTCACTTCTGCTATTGTCATTTCAAAGATATTCAAACTCTTATCCTCTTCAACCCTTTGATCAACAACGCCTCTTTTAGATTCAACAAATGGATGCAAATGATAATAACATTTCAAAAGCATAGGAAATAAAGATTTTTTGTCATATTTTTCAACGATTACCTTACCTTGTTCACAACTAATAAGTGAGGACACAAGATGAAGAGTCTCAAACCTAGGGTCCAACATTAAAGAAAGCATATTATGGGCCTTCCTTTCTTCATATTTTTTTAAGAAAGAAAGAAAAAAATTCAAAACTTGAATAACTTCATTTTTTATGTTGGAGGCCAAACATGACAACTCATAAACAACATTTCCATCTTTTTCCATTAAGTTGTCAAAGGTTACATAATCAATTTCATCCCTAAATTTTAAACTCATGGATATGGCAAAATTTAGTGCATCATTTAACAATTAATGACCCTTAGATTGGTTCAAAATATAAGTAGACACAACATGGCCAAAATAATCAACAATGATGCGACAAATGTGCCATGTCAAAGGAGGTGGTACACTTGCATTCATTTTCACAAAAATTTTCATGCTGTAACATAATATAATTACTTCTTTGAACTATAAAGCTTCTTAGAAAAGGATAACTTTGTTGAAAAATTTGTAACAATAAAAGAAAATGTTATATTATGCATGATAGCAATTGAAAAAAAATGAAAAAAATGTTATGCAAAATAAAAATTAACAAAAATGTGCACATAAAAAAGTTTAAAAAACTAAAAATTTATTTTGTCTACACTGGAATATTCAATTTCTGAGAAGGAAGACTTGAATTTACACATGCCTTTTCCCATTCTTGCCTACCATTTCTAGATTTTTGGGGCCAAGTTATGCATTTCTACAAATCTCCTTGAGTAGATTTGATTGACACATCATAAATCTTTGTCAATTTTTTCCAATGTTGTAACATATTGGTAAGCCTTGGAAAATTCATGCTCAAAAGAAGTGCCCTAAAAACTTTCTTCCAAACCCAACATATCACAATTGACAATTGATTTTAGAACTATAATCATAATGTTCAGATTAGATCCTTCATCCTTGACATAAGCAATAATTTTTTTCCTTAGTGCATAATTGTCTAACAATTCTATCAACTTTTTAGCCAAAATATGTTTAGGAGTATCTACTGGTTAAAAAAGACCAAAGGTAATGTGCTTTGGTTATTAATCATTTCTTAAGAAAATTATCACCCATGCAAAAATATCATGTCCAACTTTTGACATCCACAAACCAAAACTTGTAGTTGTAGAATGACATTCTACTAAAATTTGTAAAACATATAATTGTTTAATTTTTTCCACTAATCTAGGCAATAATTCATTAGAAAATTATTTTTTGGAAGGAAAAACAATTATGGGACATAAATGCATACTAAATTTTTTTACCTAACTATTTTCTACTAAATGTAAAGGAAGATGGTTTTTGATAATTAAAAGAGTCAAATCTTCCAAAATTTATTTTTGCTACGCATCATCTTTCTTAAAAGGTTATTTTGCAGCAAAAAAACAAGAAATGGAATTAGAAGAAACATTTGGTCTCTTTTTGGAAGGTTGTCTTTCATCTTCCTTTAAAGGACAATTAATTTCTTCTTCAAACATTTTTAAAATATTAGGATGTTTCCTTAATGTAGCTATGCCATTAGTTGTATTATATGTGATTAATCCTTTCCTAGTTTGCATTTTTGGATTTACATTCAATATTGGATTATTATGACAAAGAATACAATGCATAGTTTGAGGAGTTATTACAATAACTTCTTTGTTATCATTAACATAATAAAATGCCCAACACAATGCATTTTTGCTATTTCTTTTCTAAAATGTTCTTTGTGCATGTAACATTTTAAAATTATTTTCATTCATTTTTGGATTCCTATTTCCTTTTGTTTGAAGACTACCCATTTTTTTAGGTTCTAGTAACATTTCATCTTCTATTCTTACTTCATTCATAAACACATCACATGTAGTTTCATTTTCAGAAGATTCTTCCATTATTACTTAGATTTGTGATTAAAAATTAATTTATTTTGTGATGAAGAATTATTGCCTCGATGAGTAGCAAAAAAAACTAAACAATTTTATGATCTTATCAAAGATTAATAACTAAAAATTAATAACTGAAGACTAAAAACTAACATTTACAAGCAATTACAAAATCTAATCTATCTTTTAAAATTTTACAAAAATAAGATATGTATATTTTTAAATTTTTGAGTAAAAGTCTAGGGATTAGGGATTATAAGGTGGAAAACGTATGGGTTTTCTAGGTGAAATTTTTTTATAAGTTATGTTTAAGTTTATAAAATCCTATAAAAAAGACAAAGCACATCAATTATAAAATTGTTACATAATGAAAAGAAACAACACAAAATGAAAAAATAAAATAAAATAACAACAACAACAACAACAACAACAATAACAACAAAAAAACAACAAAATGAAAAAAATAGAACAAAAACTACAAAAAATGAAGTTGCATCTAAAAAAAAGGAAAATATGCAATGGAACTTACCTTTGGTGCTCAAGTTAGTGTTGAAGCTCCAAGCTCCAACGTGCACATGACAAGGGTAGGGGAAGTACCAAACTAACCAAGCAAAACAAAGCAGCAATGCAAGAAAAATAGCAATGACAACACGAAAAGAACAAACAAAAGGTAGGTTAACAAGTACCTGAAATGTGCGACGGTGCAAGAAAAGTAGCTCAAAGGGAATAACAAGTGAGAGGAGTGGCAAGGTGAGAAAAACAACGTGAGAGGAGTAGTAGCATGAAAGGAACGACATTGGGAGAATAAAACTAGAGTGTGAGAAAAGTAACACACAATTGTAGCATGAGAGAAGAACACGAAAGGTGCATCGTGAGAGGAACAACATGAAGAACAACAATGCGGGAGGAGTGGCAACGTGAAAAAAATTATAACACGAGGGGAATGAAAACGTGTAAGGAGCAGCAATGCAAGAAGAGATAACACAAGAAGAGCAATCGCTAGAGGAATAAGGTGAAGAGAAATGCGAAAGGAGTGTGAAAAAAAAAACTAGATTCTAAAAATTTTATCTTGCAAATGCAACACAAAACAATAACATTGCCAAAGAAACAAACACAAAATGAGCATCATTGGAACACTAAAAGACAAAAAATAAGTTTATGTGACCAAAAATGAAGCATGGGCTTCATTTTTATACATGTTATTTATCCCTCACCCTAAACAGTGCCTTCACCTCCTTAGGCGGCAACAACTGTTCAAGAACCTTAAACCCTAAACTATCAAAAATCGGATGCAAGTTCTTTGAAAGAACCTATCTGGTTCTCCAAAATTAAAAATTAAGAAAATTAGTTTTGACAATCGATTTTCATTCATGTGGAAATCAAAGGTCGATTTTTCATTCATAGTGAAAATTGGGTTGAGAACCAGTTCAAGATTTGAAAACCACCCAACACTAAAAATAACTAGTTGAACTCCATGAGAGTGGAATTGGAGTGATCTGACTCACGATGACCCATATATTAGATTATGTTGAGAAGGTACTTCGGTGTTTAGACAATTTGTTAAGTTGTTTGATTTAGGTAATTGATTGTGTAACAATTCTTGGAGATCTAGGTTCAATTATTGACTTCTTCATTTGGGAACGTGTTGTTTTTTGTTCCTTGTTCTTTTCTTTACAACAGGTTTTAGAACCTATATAAATATTTTTAGAAATATTTTTCGTAGCTATAAGACCTACACAACGTTCAATTGCCAATATTAAAAAAACTAGTTTTAAAAATGCTAGCAAACTAGAATAAAAGTTCATATGTGACCCAAAAAAAAATTTGGTTTTTTTTTTTTTTTTCAAAATTTGACTATTTTTTTCAGGAAAAAGAGAATATTATGATAGGATAGTCTGTTTCTATTTTGATTTTTCACATTTTGGCGAAATTTAACACCCAAAAGAATGCCACCGCACAACACTGGTATTGGGCCTGTTTTTGGTAACCTGGTTTGGCACCTCTATGACATGCCCCTGGATCTGGCACCTCGATGGAGGGCAGTGTCGCAGCGACAGAGAGCGAAGGGCTTGTGTCGCAGCACTTGTGCAGAGAAGACGAAGAATACGACGAAGAATTGGAAGAGGAGGAGGTGGAGAATTGCAATGGCGTCCTGTGGGGCTTCCATCTATCCTCCTGTTCAATGTACTTCCAATTTGTACACCATCTCCCAATCCCATCTTCTGTTGTCGCCCATAACTTCTTCGTCCCACACCAAATGGGTTGCAAGACATTTTCCAGCTCTTAGGCAATCTCGCTTCTCTGTCAGGTATGTGTTATAGTCTGCTGTTGTAGCTGTTGTTGTTATTGTTGCTTGCTAGCTAGTTCCTTCCTGTATGTGTGAGCGTGTGTGTGAGTCTTTGAATGAAGTCTGAGTTTTCGAATCTTAGGGTTCGGGGTTTAAGCGGGTGATGTGGATTAGGGTTTGAGGATGTTTGTGTGTAATGTTTGCTCTTTGATTTTTCTTGCGTTGTCGTTACTTATTACCTACTTCATTCCTGTGTGAGTGTGTGTGTGAGTCTTTGAAAGAAGTCTGGGTTTTCGTATGTTAGGGTTTAGGGTTCAAGCGGGTGATGCGGATTAGGATTTGGGAGTGTTTGTTGTTTGCTTTCTTATCTTATCTGGGGATGATTTTTTTTTTTTCAATTAATTTATTTCCCTTTCTTTTTCTTCGAACTAAAAGTTGAAATTCATGCAGGAGAGACAAGTTGGTGTTAAGAAGATGGAGGATAGAATGTAGTGCAGCCGATGCAGCTTCCTCAAGTGCTGGTGCTTCTGACGAGAGTCCTTACCAAGTAAACTCTCTCACTTCACAACTTTTCCCAACACAAAGTATTCCAAGTAAATGTAGCAGAATCCCATTGCATGATGGATTCCATTCCAAGTCAATGGATTTTGTAGACAACACATGTTCTCCAAATTGTATTTTGATGGCAATCTTGATGGTTGGGAACAACCAGCATACTAACACATTCTTAACAATTGCTAACAGATATTGAACCGCATGTGCTTAGCAGAACTGCATTTGTCACACAATTAGTCAGTTCTGGGTGCTTTTCTGGTGTCTCTTTCAGTGTGTGTGTTGTCATGTTTGATCACAATGTGTAATGGTTTCTATATGTTCAATTTTATTCAATTACAAGAAAGTATGATAGTGGATGTGTACACTACAGATGAGAAGTTCCCTCACAGTTCTTTGCCATTATCCAACTTTTGGATTTCTTTATAATTGGGGAGCACAGGTTTTGGGAGTCAGCCCACTGGAGAAATTCGATACAATCAAGGCTACATACAGAAGAAAACACAAGGATGCAGAGAGGCAAGGAAATGAGGCTGCAATGGCTCGGGTTTGCAACTACCTCTTTTTTCAGTGCCCTAATGTTGTGGACCTACTTTCTGACCATATCAGTTGAAATTTTAGAAGCTTGTAGCATGGGTTATCTCTCAGAAACGGCTGCAAGATTCAGAAAATGCTGTTGAAGGATCACTTTTGGACTCAGATTGTTATGGACTCAATGCCACAGCAGGGGCCTCCATTTTGAGTTTGTGCCCTAATATGGAGTGATACTTGTGAATATTGTCCTTCTTCTGGCAGTTTGACCAAGCATATGACAGGATCATGATGACCCAATTATCAAACCGCAAACAGGGTCTTACGTTTGGCTCTTTTGAGGTTGGTTAATGCTGGTCCTGAAACACTCAGTGATGTGATTTCAGCTCTAAACTGAATGTCTGATGGTATCAAAAGTGCAAGGCACTAGAAATTTCTTAACTTTTTCTGTATTTTAATCTTCCTTCTGGTTCATGATTATGCAGGTATCAAAAGAAATTAAATATGCTGATAAGCGTTCCTGGTTTCCTTGGGGTCCAAAGTAATCACCATTCCTGGACCCTTTTTGCACATGTCTACTGCACTGTATGTAGTTCTATCCTGTAGTTGTCCTTTCAACAGGTAACAGATTTGATGATCTCCATAACATTACTGCAGGGTTGCTCAATTGGGTCAAAAAGAGGTTCTTATAAATTTGGCAATCTCGGCATTTTTTGTAAGTTTTCATCTGTCTACTGTCACTTCCAATCAGTAACTATGTTGATATTTGTGGTTTCTGAGGTATAAGAAAATGACCTAGAAATATGTTGAACAAATCAAATTGGGTCAATGGAGATGGAACCAAAAAGAGGCATGTTTGAAGAAACTCATGCATGGTGGAATTTGTGATGGCAGTCAATTTGGATGGTGTCAGCAGGAGAAGCTGAATGGAAGCCACTTCAGTTCCTCATTTTCAGCTACATGTTCCGCATATTCAACAAACTGAAGGAGTATGAGCCTGCTTCATCCTCCATCTCAAGTGTAAGGTTCAGTTGGCATTGTACTATAGAGGCCCTTTAAGTGATAACTCAAAAGACTGTATACTGCACACAATATCAACTGTGCGACATTGTCTTTCACTGTCTGCCAGAATTCTGTCAGCTGAATTCAGTGTGAATTTTGTACTCTCAACATAAGGAAGGGAAATACCATGATTCATGTCTGTGGGTTGTTTCTACATGCAGGAGGATGAGGATGGAAGTCGGAGGACTAAAAGTGGAAAGCGACTTCTTCGAACTCTTGGTCTAGTGTTTGGCTGCGTTGGATTGGCCTCTCTGGTAGGTCTTGCTATCTTGTTCTTAAACCTAGCATCAAGCCATTAGCCTTAGTTGTAGGAGAAAGAGCCACTGTGGAACTGGCTGTAGTTTCAAACCCTATCCAGCTTCAGGTAAACCCATAACCCAGCTTTAACTTTTTGAAGTTTGGAAATCTCTTGCTTATGATTTTCAGGGAGAAGAAGGGCTGATAACGACACTTCTTTTTCTTCTTCTTATGCTTCTTGTTCTTGCTGATCAGGATTTTTCATTGTGAATACAGAGAAAATAGATTTATTTGCTGTGCATAGAGTCAATCCTTAAATCTCAGCACACTTATATGTGCATGGTGTCACAGGCCTTTACTGGTACTCTCAACATGTATGAGCTTCTTGGACAGTACATTCCACGATCCTTCCTTGGTGCTCAAGTAAGTTGTGACCATTATAATGCAACTCAAATAGTTATAAGAAAGTCTTCTCTTTGTGTTTAAACAATATTGTAGCCCCTTGAAGTATTTGGATACAGGACACACTTTGAGAAATTTCTGGCTGGGGTGTATGATAGTGCTTTAGCAATGATCTAAGTGCTTGTCATGAACTATATCTTGGGGTGAAGATGGGGTTCATCTTCAGGTGAAGATATCAATCAGTGTGGTGGAATCTCATTTGGATGCTTGCTGTGGTGTTGTTTCAGGAACTGTTTGTGACTGTGGTGTCAGCAGTGGCACTTTTTATCATTGGCTCTTTCTTCAGATGACTGCACACTGCAATTGCTCAATAGATCACCCTAGAGATCAGATGTCTGGCTGACTGGCTCTGCAGAAGCTCTTTGTTGCATTTTCTGCAGTCATCAGCTGTAATTCAGTTTCAATTTTTTCTTCCAGTTGTAGACATGGTTATACAGTTGTAAAGTAATTTGCATTTCAGCTCTTCTGATTTGCATCTCATGTGTACACTGAACCTGTTGGGATTCAATACTTGTTTTGTGTCTCCTCGGACATGGACACATTCTACGTGCTGCTACAGGCATGAACTGTTTGCTGTGATCTTTCCACGACTTGGAGGCCTCTTGGTCTCTGGCTTGATCACTGAGGGCTGGACCCATGATAGCTGAGTTCAGCATTGTGTTTACATCTAGCATGCATGCTTGCAAGGGTAGGGCCCGTCAAGTCCTTGCAGAAGAATCAGGTGATGGATGTTGGGATCAATAGCTCTAGGGTGGTCCAAGATGAGGTGTTGATGATAGACACTGGTGGTTCTTCCTTATCTTGTGTTGAAGTCCTCATACAAATTTTGTGTAAAATGTGCAGCTGTTCTACCTGAAGTACATAATTTGAGGCAAAGTATGCAGAAACTGTATGTATTCCAACTGAAGACCTGACCTACAGTACACACAAGTTTGCTGAGTTTCTGAATACCTTGATGGCTTCCTTGCTTGCACCTGGTCCTGAGAATCTCCTTGGTCTCTTGTATGGGCAACTTCCAAATTAGAATATAATCGAACCTGTAGGTTCAAATGCACTGTGGCTCCCACTTCTTCAGATGCTAATTTGCAATCTGTGAAAAGTTTTTCCTTATGTATATACAATTGGCTCAGCTGAGAGAGAGAGAGAGAGAGAGAAAGAGAGAGAGAAGGTTACAGGAATTCCAGGGTCTCGATCTGTAAGATTTCCACCCCACACTGTAATTGGTGACATTTGAACAAAATCAGAAAGTTTCAAGCCACCCAGCAAGCAGTGCATGTTGTGCTGATAGACCTTGTCTGTCATGTCTGATTTTGGCTGTCTCATGTGGTTCCAGAACTTGGAAGCTGCTGAACATACAGTAAGCAGGAATGAATCAAACAGTTTGCTTTAATGCATAAAAGTCTCATGTTCTTTTTCCCTTTGTGACCCATTTCTGTGTGAATTCTGTTTTGTTTTCTGCAACTCACAGAGCTGCGTCAGTCTTTCTACCATCTTCTTCAAGACTTTCATATGCATCATTCATTGAAAGAACTGACAATTTTTTATGTGCTTTGCTCATCAAAGTGGGCCCTGGATTCTCCACCTGCAGCATGCACTGCCCCCAAATGAAAAGGCTCTCAATTCTGGTTATCTTGCTCTAGTAGTCTTGCCCAAGGTGCATACAATAGACCTTCACAATTTTTGTTGCAATTTGCTCTCTGTATCATGTGATTGCACTCAGAGTACAGGAACAGCAAAAGTTGTGAACAATAGTGTCCTCACAAGATCCAGTGCAAGTTACCGAGGGTATGTCTGTGTTGTCCTCTCTCATCCAAACCTCCAAACCTTCATCAACGCACCAAATTTCTGCTGCGTAACAATGTGAATCTTCATTTGTTCTCAAGAGCAGACTGGAGCTCTCCATTAGACATGTGCAGAGGCTGGTTGCTGTATTGAGGGCTTGGTGGCAGCAGCTGTTGCATAGTTAGCATGTCTTTGCAACCAGAGTGAAAACCTTTGGTTCTGGTTTTTTCTGGCTTTTGTTCTCATCTTTCACTCAACAATTCTCCTTAATGATCACCTCTCATCTTCCAGTGTTCTGACTTTACAGTATGCACTAAACCATCAAATGTGCTTTTCCAACTATGAGTTGTTTGAAGTACCCAACTTGTGATACTGATTTGTCTTCTGCAGCTCTTCTGCAGCTCCCTGAGGGTACAAAGGATATGGGAGTTTCTTTGAGCTTGAAAGGAGATGTTCAGCCTGGGTGCCAGGGAACAAGAATGGTGCAAATCATTGCAAGACCTGCATGTAAAGAAAGGATTGCAAATCAGCAACAGCAGCGTGCCATGGTAAGCACCATCATTATGGAATCTCCTCAGATATCTAAATTGTAAGTGTGACTGAGGAATAGAAGCTATATGATCTTGTGCATCTTACACATGTCTATATAGTTGAAAGTACAACTGTGGAATAGAAAAGCTTCCAGTTTGCAGTTTGCATTGCAGAATAGAAGTGCTTCAGTGATGATGATGATGGCGAAGGCGCCTCCTGCCCATGTGGTCTAGATGCAGCTATGAAAACTCACAGGAGAGAAATTTAGGCTTGCTGTGTAATCCACCAGAAATCAGCAACTACAAACATGCAAATGCAGGACTCAACACATGCCTTCATGATAGATAGATGTTTTAACCTCAGACATGATGTGAAGCACTTTCAGTTTCCAAAGATAGAAGAATCATCTGACACAAATCCTTCCAGGACACTCTCTGCACCTTATACATGCTTTGCAAAGATTGATCTTCTTCTTGGGTAGAATTAGTACTGAAAGAAAATGAAGATTCACACACCTTGATCCTTCCTCTGCTTCTTCTTCTTCTTCTTCTTCTTCAGCTTCGCCATCTTCTTCTTTCCTTGCAGGAGTCTCTTTTGGGAGCTGAGATTTGAGGACAAACTTTGGTGATGCTCTCTCTTGATGTTGTAATTATAAAATCCCTGTTGTAAATATTATCAAACAACGTGATCTGATCTGATTTGATTAATGTACACTGACAAGAATCAGTGAAGAAGAGGAAAACCTCTTGCTGCTGCTGCTGCTGCTGCTGCTGCTGCAGCAATTGAGTACATGATTCTCCTGCTGCTGCCGGAATCAAGTACATGATCCTCCTGCCGCTGGTGCCATTGAGAACATGATCCTCCTCCTCCTGCTACTGCTGCCGGTGCAAACAGACATGATTTGAGTACAGAAATTCCCGATACATGCAAGAAGGAAACAGAATTGTGATGGTAAATGTTGAAGCCAACAACAATCCAAGAATCTGAAACACACGGTGGACAGAGAGACAGAAAGACAGAGAGGCGCGCACACACACACACACACACAAAAGCACATACACACTTCTTGCTGGTTATTGCGTTGCCATGAGCATCATCGCTATCGCCATCGATACGACAAATTGCAGATGTTGTTTTCTGGAAAATGTTATCCGCGTGATTGGACAGAGAGAGAGTTGCAGTTGTAGTGGAGGCATGAGTTCCAGGAAGAAGAGCATGTGTTCAATCATCCTTTGTGGGACCCCCGGCGACCTTCACCTACGCCCATTACTCCTCCTCCTCCGCCGCTTTTGCGCGTTATGTACTAGATCTCTCTCTCTCTCTTAGTCATAGGTAGGTATTCTCTTTCTTCGTGCATGCGAGTCTTTCCTTCACATTATTTTTGCCCTGAATTTCTCCTCTCTCTTGAGCATCTTTCCTACCTCGGTCTTCTTGTGGGGTCATCAGTCTTTCACATATTTTCTGATTCTGTGAGAAAATTCCATCATCTGTCGGAAACAAGAAAGCAAGCTTGTTTGTATTGAGCACGGAAACCAGCATGCAGGAGGAGGAGGAGCAGAAAACGTGAAGGTGGTTGAGGAGGTAGGGTTGATTGTAAGAGACGCGTCTTCGATCCTCTTTCACAGATTTTCTGTGGAAAAACAAGAGAAAAAGGCTCTCTATGAAGCACGGAGACAAGCAAAGCAGGAGCAGAAAGCGCGAAGACGGTTGAGGAGGACATAGACACAGACAGAGAATCCGGAAGCTCGAGAGAGATTTCTTACAAGAAGGGAGATGCTTGGCAGCAAAGAAAGAAGAAGAAAGAGGAGGAGGCAGCAAACACTTCCTTCCTTTTACCGCGTCTGTAAATCCCATTCCTAACCTTCTCCTCCTTCTGTGTTTCTTTCTTTGCAACACATTCTTTTGTTATGGATTCCTTTGTTGCTTTGTGGATTTGTTTTGTTCTACACTTTCAAAGGAATGACCTTGATCTCAGGTCCGTAGCAGTAGGCATTCTGGTAGCAACAGCAATGAGATGATGATGACGATCATCATCATCATCATCATCACAACTTCTTCCAAGTTACTAGCTTGATCATGAGAGAACAAGAGAGGGAGCATGTTAGGGTTTCCCTGGGATGATCAGAATTTGCTTCTTCTTCTTCTTCTTCCTCAAACCCAAGTCCTTGAATTTGTTCTCAAACATGCTCAAAATTTTCATTCTGAGTGAAGGAGCTTGTTGAAGAATTCACAGGAAGAACTTCCCTGTACATTTTGTGTGCACTGACAATAATGTACAATAGACTGGGCTCAACAGGGAAACTTTCCCCTTTTTGTGTCTATTTGGTGTTGCTGTTACAGGACCGGCCGGTCTGCTGAGAGCTCCAACATTTTTGATGGACAGTGTTCTATGTCGACTGCTGCAAACAAGATGATACAGGAATTTCAAGTACTGCATTCTCGATTTCTACAAAAGGAGGTTGATAGGTTTGTGTCATTTCTAGTTCATGTAAGGACAGACAGCAGATTGAGAAATGAATTCTGAGGTAGCAGATGTGGTGCTTGGGGAGGAGTATGAGGACTTGGAGGATGTGTTGGTACGTATGCCAGTTTCAGAGGTGTACAAGGATCCTAGTGATGCTTTGGTACGACTCCCGACCCCAGACATGATTCCTTTGTCGGATAGTGAGCAGAATCATGTGGAAGTCTCTGCACTGAAATCGGAGAATAGCATCCTTGTGGCTGAGTTACGCCAATTGAGGCTGGAGAATGAATGCTTGACAAAGGAGCTCTCAAATTGCACAGCAGTCTATCAAGAGCTCCAGACTGCCTTTGGTGCCAGTGAGGCAGCAAATCAGCAGATGAAGGAAACCAATGCAGCTTTGGAGCGGCAGGTGCAAGAACTCAAAGGACTGCTGCAGTCATATTGGAGTACTGGTGTTGGGCTGTTGATTTCGCAAGTGCGGGAGGATGGTGCCAAGTTTATGCATGAAGGGCAGAATGGGTATGATGAGGGGCAACCTCCAATGGATCTTGAGGCTGCCAAAGGCCTGTTAGTTGCTTTGCAGGAGTTCCCAATCTACATGACCTACTGCAACAAAGAGTTGCGTTATGTGTGGATTAGTCGCACGATCAAAGGCACTCGTCCAGTGGTAAGCATCCAAATTCCCTTCTTTTTTGCACTCTTGTGTTTGCAAAGTATAGGTCAGGACAGAGGCTACATCCCTCCAGGAGTCAGCAGGTAAGCCATTGTTACCAGCACATGACACCTGGCTGCAAGCTGACTTTTGAGTCTGTTTACTAGCTCTGATATAGCCTGTATGCTTTCAATGTTGCTTTGAGCCACCATGTAGCACTGGGATTTGCACCCTTCAAATCTTGGATGATAACTAAATGAGTAAAACATCAGAGTGCTATACCTTTCTGGAAAGTCTTGAGACTTTTTCACCTTTTGAAGAAAACAGGGATTGGTAACTTAGGAAATGATTTTTTATTTTTGTAGGACCTTATTGGGAAGAGGGATGATGAGGCTTTACCTATGGAGAATGAAGGTGTGAAGGAATTCTTCAACATGAAAGTACAAGCTCTGGAAAAGCTACAGACACAGGTAAGGTCTGCAGGCCATATATCACCTCTGACCTAACTACAGGGTGCTTCTATGCATGACAATGCATAGTGCTGTAAATTTTATGTATTGAATCCTGGTTAAATACACTTCTGAAAACACCTTACAGCTCTGAGGCAAAGTGCCCTCACCTCCCTTTCTATTGGACTCTATCCTGCCATACTGCAACTTTTGATACGTTCGAGTATGTAGTACTCTGCATTATCTCCTCTGTATCACCATTACTGTGCCTGTGACAGTCTTCTTGAGCTACATCAGGTGGTTTTTTGCCCTTCTCCCTGAGGAAAATCTTTTCCAACTCTTCATGGTTATGTGTTCTGTTCTAAGAGGGTTGATGTGCTCACCTGAGTGCAGATTGGAGAGTTGACAATTGATTATCCTCTTATTGGCCGCATGTCTTGGATGGTGACATGCAAACCTCATCTAAGTGACAGTGGAGAGGTACTTGGGGTCTCGACAGCAAGTATTGATATAACTGAAAAGGTTTCATCTCTGCAACCTGAAAAACTCTTACAAGAAATGTAAACTCATTGGCTCCTGGCCCTACAGCTGCACATGGTAGGGTTTTATTTTTAAATCTCAGGAATGTTATTACACAGTAAGGCTTCATCCACAAAATTTATTTCAAGACTGAACACACCAGTGAAGCTGCAATTTTTGCTAAGAGCTAAGAGGGGTGAAGAGGATGTTACAATGTTTTCTGCATGCACAATTGGATTGTTATACCAATGTGATTCAGCATTTTGTCCACAGGTTGAAGTGAGCAAACGGTTATCAAAAATGCATGCACAGATGGTAGAGGGGAAGGCAACAGAAGGAGAGTTACGGCGGACTGTTCAACTCACAGGTGTGGCCAGTGATGTGACCCTTCTTCTGTTCACCAGTTTTGTGCTGGTATCAAGTGCTGTCAGCAGCACTGGTTTTTTGTACATCATACTATTGGCTTCCTAAGACCTGTCAGCTTCAAAATGTTGCTGGTTGTACTGTGACCTTGTGTGCATGTTGGTTCTGGGTGTTGTATGTGTTCGAATATCAATGACAAACTTCAGGAAATGTGAGAAAGGTCCTTTGGTGTCTTTGAAGGATATGAAAATGTACCTAATTTGCAGACCTGTCTCAGTTCCACATTATTCATCTCGTAGGCAGTGATATTGTCTATTGGCTGGGTGATGACTTGAACACCTGCAGTATGGTACAAATTGGGTAGCAATCTGCTGGGTCAATAGCTCAAATGACCAGGTTGATCCCCAGTTTATTGCCCACCCCAACATAAAAAAATTAGCTAACTAGCATCCCTTAAAGATGGAAGAACTTAGCCAGAATGGTTCTTGCAGAACTCTTAAATTCAGGTGAACTAGACCCATAACCTGGTGGTACCATAATCGAAAGATTGGTTGCTGGTTTGATTTGGATTAGTTTTTGCAAATGATTTTCCGGTGGCGGGCTTGCTGGATTGAAGAGGAGGCAATTCGAGCCAAGAATATGTTCCTGGCAATAATGTCACATGAGATTCGGACACCCTTGAATGGTCTACTAGGGATGTCGGAGGCATTAGCTGCATCAGATTTAACTCCAGACCAGCGGGAGCTTGTCAATGCAATGCTGTCATCTGGTGTCATCATTGCTGACATCTTGGGTGATATTCTTGACCTTGCGAGTGTAGAATCTGGTATTCAGCTTTTCACTCCATTTGTCACACCCCTTGTCATTCTTGCTCTGGAAATGGCCTCTAGTATTTTTGTAAAGATATATTGAAATTTATTGGTTTCAAACAACGCCAGGGGTTTGGGGTACAGCAATGAGAATATGGAAATTGCTGCCTGCTCTGGTAACTTGAATTCATGTCTGTTGGAACCTTTGAACTTCCAGCCTTGCTCTGGAAAGTTTGAAGTTTCTGTTGACCAGCGACTGCTCTAACTACTTACAAAACTATAATTAGTTTTGGTAAAATCTACTCATTAATGGCAATCAATGAAGTATCTGTGTTGTGATTAAAGGTGCAATGGAGCTTGAGGAGACACCATTTAGCCCAGCTGAGGTAGTGCAAGACATTCTAAAAATGGCCTTAGCAGCCACACGAGAGAAGGGCATCACGGTTCAAGCAGAAGTTGACAACAATGTTCCAAAGAAGGTGAGTATGAGTTCTGTTCATTTTTATCCCATGATCATCACCTGAGGTGTGGGATGATTTCAGTCAGAATTCAAATTGCATCCAGGCAATAGCCTTGTGTTCCCATTGGTTATGAGAATCAAATCCCATCGTGCATATCATGTGTTTGACAAGTGGTAATCAATCCAGCTACCAGCGGTTTCATGTGAAGCCATGGGGCTTCTATGTATATGTGGGAAGATCAACTAATAAAACAGGAATCGGTGGGTTTGAAATATTTTGACCAATCAGGTTGTCAGTGACAAGCTTCGGATTCGGCAGATTATGAAATACCTTGTCCTCAATGCCATCAAATTCACTCAGAAGGGTGGTGTCTGGATCCACTTGGGTGTTGAAGGCCTTGATGCATCTAGTGGACAAACCTCTTCCAAAGAAGCAGAGACCAACAACTTGGGGGATGAAAGTCAGAGTATTTTGAGTGGGATGTTGGATGCAGTGGATGGACAAGAAAGTTTTGAACTGGAACAAAGAAATGATGTCTCAAACCCAGGTATGGGTAAGGGAAAGGATTCTCCAAGGGGTGCAGACTCTGAAAAGAGTTTCAATTTGAGTGTGCAAACCCTACTTTGGTGTGAGATCAAAGACACTGGTGTTGGCATTCCCCAGGAGGTATGGAACTCTGGCCCCACACTGCTGCCCCCCTTACTGACTGAGTAAATGTTGGTACTTCTAGTAGGATTTAAGCCCATCAAAAAATGTGAAATTTTGCATGCTGCAAATGTATCCACTCCAATAGCTCAACTTGAATTGCTGAATCTGACTTCGGCAAAAGCGATATTATTCACAAGTGGTAATAGTGTCAAATTTTCCGAACTGATGAATTGTGTTTTAAGTTTCGGAACCATTCATCTGGCTTGGGTGCAGTCATTTGCCACACTCTTTGACACATTCACTCAAGTGGATCAGAGTAGCACCAGGAATTTTGGGGGCACAGGATTGGGCTTGGCCATCTGCAAGCAGGTACTGCATTCCTCCATTTGACACTTTTGTGAGTTAATGAAGGTCCATGTTAGACACCACAGGTGATTCCAAAAGAGGAATTCTATGTGCTTCTGGGTAAAGGGCCACGAGGAAGAAGATCTGCTTAAACTGTTGAGAGGTTAAAACCCATTAAGAACTGAGCTCAAACTGAGAACACTGCCCTATTGGCAGTCAATTATAGTCTAGGAGGTGGGTAGTCAAGTAGGTTATGGAAGCATTTCCTTATTTTCCAAGATGGTCATCCTGCTCTAACTCACTTCTTTGGAACTGAGTTGAACACAGTATTTGTCCATCAATTGATCATTTCCTTAGAATGCATATCTTCACATAAATGGTAGGACCTTTCTCAGGTGCATGTCCAGTGGGATGTAGTTTGTCCACCTTTGAGCTTTTGAGAAATTATTGCTTTGATTGAACCTGTGTTTGTCTCCCTGCATTAACAGTTGGTGGAGCTAATGGGCGGCCAATTGACAGTGACCAGCATGGTTGGAAAGGGGTCAACATTCAGGTTCACTGTTCTTTGCAAAGTGATCCAGGAAGGACATAGCTCTTTCAAAGAGAGCTCTGTGGTGCCGAGAATGGATCCTGAGGATGCAATGCCACCCAATGACTCACCATTTACATCATCAAGCCCACAAACCACCCCTGATGAGCAGATTTGCAAACCATTGGTCCGGAACCCAAGTTTGAAACCACCACGGATCCTTCTTGCAGAAGACAACAAGGTGAATGTCATGGTTGCAATATCAATGCTCAAGAGGCTCGGCTTGACAACTCAAGTTGTTGCCAATGGTATCGAAGCCCTGAAAGCTATCCAACGGGAGAAGTATGACCTAGTGTTATTGGACATTTGTATGCCACTGATGGATGGCCTGCAAGTAGCACTTGCAATACGGTATTATGAAGAAACAGGGGAATGGCCCAAGTGTGATCTGCGCAACTTTTTTGAAAACGCTTCGCCATCAATGCTGGATAAGAAAGCTGAGACTCCACAGGGGGGCATGATGGCTGTGCAAGCATCAAGAGAGAAGAAGTTGGCCACTGCCCTGGAAGGATTGACTCGTAAAACATTGGACGGGACCCGGCGGTTACCCATTGTGGCTGTGACAGCCAATGCTCTGCGCTCAGATGTTGAACAATACTATGCTCACGGCATGGATGCCTTTATTGCAAAGCCCGTCATCTTCCAAAATCTCCGAGAAACACTTGCCAAGTATTTGCCAATCCCCTCATCACGGCCAGCAGCTTCTTCTCATACTTCTCACAAGGCACCACCTGTGGTGGACTCAACTGAAAGCAAGGAGACAGATGCAGACTGAAACAGGAGAAACCACTTCAAATTTCTGCTATATACAAATTCATCAGCTGTTTCATTCCTGAGAGAAGGAATCCATTACAGATTCTGTACCAGGTATGTGACCCTGGTGCACAAACAGAATTTGGTGCTTTCTCTATTCCAAATCCTGACTCTGATTTGGTTGACCTCAAGTTTGCTATAGATGGTAAAATGACTGCTTCTTCATTTGCCATGCTTGGCTTGTTCCTAGGGTGTTTTTCATGCATGAACCCCATCTTTTACGTTGAACATTAAGAAAAGCAGATAAATATCCCCAGGACTTTGCTTGGGAGAGAATGGTAGGTGGGGAATGCACACAAGGCAGAATGGATTGATCAGGGTGGTGGGTTTTAAACAGACTGACAAGAACCTGGCTCCACCAAAGCAGAAAAGCCCACTGAGAATACACAGACTATATTGCTGCTGCTTGGGCTTTCGATGATGTCACTAAAATTCTTTCTATCATATTCCACTTTTGCAGTGGATAATTGTATTCATGTGTTTGCATGGCTTGTCTTTTTGTAATAAGGTTCATAACTTCATCATTTTATCCAGTCTTTTACCTTTGACCCAGTTGGGGTGGCTAAATAGTTGTGTTTGTTGTTTTTGTGTTGTCATGAGACTGAGTCTTCCTGTTGCTTCCAGAAATGTGACAGAAACTCCGGATGCAGATTTTGTATAATTCTTTGCCCAAGTTTTGGGCAGATTATTACAAACTTATCTATACTCACTGTCAGGAGCTGATGAAGGTAGTGAAAAGTCATGGCAGCTTGTCATTGTTCTTCGTGTGCTAAGAAGTGTTCAATCCCCTGCCCATTATGTTGGGTACGGCACCAGGGGAGCCTGTAAGGGTGAGCTAGGCAATGTAACCAACATAAGGGGCAAGGGTGAGACCATTCCATTACATAAAGGTCTGGGGTGGTAGATTCAACAATTTATGAACCAATTCATGTTTAACAGACATTCGGTCACTATGACAAGTGTATGATCTTCACCAGAAGATCATGTCATGTAATATGGTTAAGAAAATAATCTGCCATCCCAGATGAAGGTGAAGGCCTGGCAGTTTGAGAGAGAGTATCATAAGGTTATGACCAGTTTTGTGCAGGTATTTGATTCTGTCAATAACCCCCGGTTTCAGTTTTTTGAAATTTTAAAATCAAAGAACTGCTGGTTCTGGTGTTTTGAGAGAAAAAATCAGAATTGAAGAGCCACTGGTTCTGGTTGTTTCAAACACTGAAAGAACCTGTGAATTATGAAAGAACTGATGGAGAACCATAGGTTTCTGGGTGGTTCTTTCTTCTTCTTCCTCTTCTTCTTTGAGAATGATGGTCATATATGAGAACTGATTCTTTGTGTTTTTTCGAACAGTGGTTCTGATATCAAGAACTTTCCTGATAATCAGTGGAGGCTTATTGCCAGTTTTGCTACCTGCACAACACTGGTTATGACTGCACTTAGTATTGTGTTACCTTCAAAGTGTTTGAAGGTGGAGATTTTTCTTCTATCTTGTAGATACGTGTACATTTGGTTGTTGGATGTTCTTTCTGGATACTCATCAAGTTTGATTGATGAGGGCCAGAATATGGAACTGGGAGTTTGCACTATAAAAGCTGAGCGGCCCTCATCATAGTCATTCCATCATGCATGGTGATACAATGAGCAAGTCGGAGCCTTGTTTTGCAGGTATAACTAGTTTACTCTGGAAACACAGTACAAGCTTTGTTGTGGGAGTTAAGTACAAAGCTAATTATGTGGAAGACAAATCCTACATTATGTTTTTTGTCGCTCTCTTCATTTTTCTGATCCTTTAAGCCTGCCTTCTTCTTTAAGCTCACCTTCTTCTTTTCATCAATTCATGAATAGGTTTATAAATGACATACCAATTCAATTAGGCAAATCAAAACGGTTTCATGCCTTTGATCACCGATTAGGTTTTTGGCAGATCCATATGGCATCCAATGGTGTGAAAATTTTGGCTATAGTAATAGAGAAAATTTTGATTCTTTAGAATGTGTTGCCTATTGGGATGAGAATTTTCCATGAATACATTTTGGGGCTGCAACCAATACAGAAAATTTGTTGCTCTACATGTCTTGTTGCTGGTTAATATTAGATCTTTCTTGGGATGCTAGTCAATAATGCAACATCAAAAAATTGAAGAAAAGAAAGAGTCGTTGATCAAAATACAAAGTAAAATCAAAGTCATTTTTAAATTTACCTATCCTTCAAACAAGCACCAATGTTAGAGCTTTTCTAGGGTTAACATGATACTATCATAGCTGTGTAAAAGGTTATGCAACTATTAATTGTGTCTTTGTTTGAGTAGTTTTCTAAAACTTGACGATTTTGTTGTTGCATGCTTTTAACATTTTGAAGAGATGTTTGGTGTAGACACTTTTCTTGACCAACCTAGTTTTTGCAAGCTATTTTACGGAGGTCATATTTTTGTCCACTAAAAGTGTAACAACAATTTTGTTACAAAAGGAAAGGCGAAATTAGAAGGTGATAACATATGTAATCAAGGTTTATTTGTAGTGCAAATGAAATTTTCACCGAATGAATGAGATTATCATGTTTTGATTGAAGGAATTTAATTCATGTCAAGAGAATTTTGCATCAACAAATTTCATTTTTAAAGACTAATAGTGTGGCATTGGAATGGCCAACAATTACCATGGTACATAGGCCAATTCAATAGTCCATTGTCAAATATTTAATTAATTTTTGAAAACTCAATTCAACACCTTTTTTTAATATATTTTTTATTTTACAAAAGTTGAGATATTAATAAGCATATCAACATAGGTTGAATGTTAATTAGCTAAAATCCAACACCCATTACACTCTCTTGAAATTAACAAGTATTGAATAGTTGACCTTCAGAGCCGTGAAAGAGTCATTATTTTCTTTTTCATTGGGTGAGTATTAAATAATTAAGCTTAAGGTCAATTTCCACATGGAGAAATAAATTATTTATTTATTTATCAAAAAAATCACAAATTATTTTTTTCATGATCTATTATGATATTGTCATATGAGAAGTGAAATTATTCAGATTGTAGCTTGTGAAAATTATGATAGTTTTCAACACCTCAATTGCATATTCTCGTGTTTTTTTTGTTATTTTAAGGATTATTTTATATTTTAATTAATATATGTCATGTGCATATGGAAGGAGACATTGATGTGTTGTGAACCTTCAAAAAATTCACCACGGAGGTTCAAGACACTACAATGTTCATGTATTCAAAATTTGAGAATCTTTTGGAAGATCCTGAGGATGTTGAAGATTAATACAAAAACCCAAGAGTTGAAATTGGTTACATGCAACCCATGTGGTCGAAAAAATGGATGGCAAATTTGTGGAACATGTTTCACATGCTATGGTATGAATGACCAAATTTGGGCTCATGATGTAATGAAAAAACAATGAACCCACCCATTGTAACAACTAAAAGTGTAAATCAAAAGGATAAATCATTAGTGAATTTCAAAATCCTCTTGCACATGAAGAGGATGTATAGAGTGAAATAAGTTGCCAACCAATAATGGCACATGCATTAACAAGCAAGAAAACCACACAAGTGATTTTCACATTATTAGCATTAGAAAATGATTTTCAAGCACATAAAATGGTCGATGTTGATAAATATTTGATATGATTACACAAATACAAAAGAAATGAAAAGTGGAATTCGATTAAGAACATGGGCATTTGGTGTGATATTACTTGTTTAACATTTTGTGGGAGGAGTATGTTTTCTAAGACTAATCAATAGATCATTCAAAATAATAAAAGTATTTGATTTATTCTTGGACTGGGGAGCATCTTTATAGCAAGGGACTCATGTTACCTAGACTTGGAGACATATTTACATGGTATCATCATAAAAGAGATGGATAATGAGATTGGGCACTTTAATAAACAAAATCACTAGTTACCATCAATAAAGAATTATTTTTGGCATTACATGATAAACATGGTAATGTATGGCATGGGGATATATCAATAGCAAATTGGCATGAGGCAATGTATTAACTACAATAGTCCTTTTTTATAATTCATTCCATTTGAGTAAAACATGCACTATTATGTGAAAATGAGGTTGAAGCATGAGTTAGTTTTAAATTAGTTTTTAAAACTTTTGAATACCAATGAAATAAAATCAACTTCACCCCTAAAAGGGAAAGGGGTGTCAACAATTATAATATTGTACAAAATAATGTTTAAACTTTTGTCATGTTGGATGTTATTCCACCTTCATTATTTAGTAATTGATATACATTGTCAACACAATGGTCATGGTTAATGAATAGTAGGCAAAACCCAATGTGAACATGTCTAAAAAGGGTACATATAGCAAAAGTGAGGGTGGCTTCACTCCCAAGTGATGTTATTGTGATAGTTAAGCCATTAACTAAGGTGAAATAGGGGGTAACTTATCCCAACAAGGGGTTAAGGAATAAGTTTCAAGTTTGAACAAGAATCTATTTTTTAAAATTTCGTTCAATACAATGATGTAAAGTTCAAGTGCAAAAAACAACTTCTTGAAGGTGGTGATGGCACAAAGTGCATGACAACATGAAATAATGGGGGCATTTTTGAAAACAATATAACATGGAATGGAGGAAGCAATTAACATCATGGAAAGATGCATAATTGCATTAAAAAATAAATTTTATTGTTGAAATCTTTTGTCCATTTTGGATTATTTTCAAAATTCATCTTTGATTTTAAGACATTAAAAAGCTAGGAGGTGATCTTTTGGAGGTAAACGAAGCTTAGAATAAAATTATACTAGATTTGGAAAAAATGGTTGTTCAATGAAGGAATTTAAAAAATAGGACTTGTAAGAATATTGAGGAGAAAAATGAGTTGAAAACTTTCATGTTTCCCTCATAATCACATAATTCACATAAACCAAACAAAAAGGCAGTTAATGTAGTTGAAAGCAAAATTGAAGGATAGTCATAAATACCCATTGAACTAATCATAACCTAGCCTTGGAGAAAGCACTAGCCACCTTCCTTTTTATAATATACAATTGATCATGGGGGCAACATCTCAATAATAATTTTTGGATTTGTTACAACACACATTCTCAATTTTGGGACACTTTTGAAATTTCAAATAGTCGTAAACCTATAAATTGTAATAGACACAATAAAAAATGGACATGTGACCTCATTTTTTTATAGCCCTTGAAAAGATCTTTCCAATGTTGTATCAAGCTACCTATTTAGATGTTATTTGCTTCTTCAAACACATGACACTTACAAACATTTTAGAAAACATTCATGACATTTTTGTCACAATTCTTCAAACCTTTCTACAAGTTGTAAACAACTTTGTTTTCAAGAACCTTTGAATGATTCAAGATCATTAATTTTGACAAGGTTTGATATTTGAAACCTTATTTTGAAAATATGAGACTCTTCACCCCAAAAAAAAAAATTTGACTTGAGATCTCGAAAAGTTTTTTTTAAACTCCCACACATGTTCCATTTTGTGTGGGAAGGTGTTTCACCCTTGTCAATTCACATCATGTTTCAAGCTTAAATTCAATCAAAAAATTTATTTTCCTTTGTCATAATATTAGAAATGCCAATATTGGATATGGTCACATGATGAACGGAGTTAATTCACATGGATTTCCATCCATGACTTTGTAATCCATTCACAGTTCATTTGTAGTTAATTTATAATGCATTTATAATTAATTCATAGTTCACTCTTAAATAACTTATAGTTATATCCTAATTCATTCTCAAATAACTTTTAGTTCACCCACTAGTTCTTCTAATCCATTCTTAGTTAACTTTTAGTTAATTCATAGTTCATTTTTGATGAAGTTCTAGTTAATTCCTAATTCATTTGTAGTTAGGAAACCTTTTAAAAAGTTTATTGATTGGTGAGCACATGGAAACCTCCATGGAAATTTCTTTGAACTAGGACCCCGAAAAGGTATAAGTAAAAATAAGTCTTCCTTTAATATGTTCAACACTAATACAATGTACAATCTTGTTCCATAGCTTAGTTTTATTTTTTTTATGTTTACATTTTCATGTTTTATCACAATAAAAAAAAAATTGCATTTTTGTTTGCACACTTCATGTTCTTATTTTTTGTTTATTACGGGTTTTTTTTGGTCTATATGTTATATGTTTGAATTTAAATTTAAGTTTGTCTTTTCATTATTCATTTTCATAGTTCTCATGCTCATGACACATATAATAAGAAACATTTCCTTGTTTTTCGTGAGAATCACATGAGCCCAACTTAGGGTTGCAACAATAATTCATTTAAATATATATATATAAACAAATGTATAACAACCCATTATCTTTAATTTGATGAGTTCATTAACTTAAAAATCTAATTACTTTGCAACATAATTTTATCATTATTATTCCATGATTCAAATTTTGGGTACATCTTTGTATACCATATTTGTCAATGATGTTGGGTGCTAAATAATTCTTAAGTGGTTAGATATAATAATAATAAATAAACAAAATTTGGCTTGAATTTGTTTAATTTTTCAATATTTGACCCTTGAACATGCTAAATATGAGAAATAATACAAGGCACAACATTACCATTGTGCAAATTCAAAAACGTTATGAACCTCTTTGTACTTGTATTTGATTATCAAAATTTTGAAATTGATTATTAGAAAAGTCATGCCCATATTATTTAATAATTGATTGTGTGGGAAACAATTGTCAATTATTAGTGATAGGTATGATGTATTTTTCTTTATTCATGTTATAATTAAAAAAAGGATTATAATCAAACATATTTACTTATAGATACTTTTAACACTTGTGATAACTATTATTATGATTGTGATAATTGAAAATTCACTTCACAATACCATTTTTTACTAAGCTAAATTATGTTCCCATTCATAAACATTTTACATAAAAGATGTATCAACATATAGGTATGAATAAATATTTATTTTAGTAGTGACCATTAGGCTTGGGTGATTTTTAAAGTTTAATCCAAATGAATATGTTATTACAACTTACCATATATATTTTTTAATGTGTATTTTGCATGATGCGCTCCCAAGTTCCTAGTTAGACCCAAGTTGGGTCTAAGTTACTCAACAACAGAATTGTGAGGAACTCGGGGCACATTCCTAGCTCTCAGTACTAGAAGAGGTAGAGGGGTGTGTTGAAGCTCCAGGATGGGACTAGGAAGAGTGACAAGTTATTCACTTACTCGAACCTACATCAAACCAACCAACAAATTGGTTAATTCACTTTCTGGAGCACCCTTGGTGCTAAGACAAGCCACGGGCAACTTTGGATTCATTTAACTCACCACGGCCCCGGACTCGGGGGAAGCCACCACCTTCCCCCATATAGTATACTCTGTGCCTCTCCGCGGCACCCACATCCGAATGGCTTTTTGTCCCGGGACTCCCAAGGAGGAGTCCCGAAACTATCCCGGTTTAGACT
>Ga0116227_10000985_pt1 | contig 60835 bp, 39 predicted proteins | sample S1TSphgellanicum_FD_89693 | JGI IMG/M metagenome (GOLD analysis project Ga0116227, IMG submission 89693) | Host-associated microbial communities from peat moss isolated from Minnesota, USA - S1T2_Fb - Sphagnum magellanicum MG | ecosystem: Host-associated > Plants > Peat moss > Unclassified... | reverse complement strand
GGGGAGGGAATGAGTTGTGGGAAGCGGAGTGGGGGTCTTTTGCGGCTGGATGAGGAGGAGACAAATGGGACAGCTGGGGAAAAAATCCCTTCCCCCCCCCCGGCCCCCCCCCCCCCCAAAAGGAAAAATGAACATACTCTTGGGTGTATGTTCAGTAGTTTCATGGGGTGCATGCATATTCTATTCCTAGACATGGTTGCCATCATTGCCACAGCTAACACCCCTTCTACAAAGCAAGCATACCTGTTGAAGTTGAGATCTGGGTGGATTTTTGTTGCAGTTTGAATGCAGAACCTCTAAAAACATGTTGTGCAAAAGGACAAAGGGGTGTGCAGATACATCCTACAGCACCATTTACCACTCATATGGAGCAGCCAAGGTTGAAGCAGTTCTGGCAAGTACAATAATTGGATGCATTCTATGGCAGTTTGAGGCTATGACAAAAGAATCAATCAAGGGAAATCACATCTGCATCTGTTATTTCTATGTTCTCAGTGAGGTTTGGTTGAATCCCACCTGACATACTTCCTAAGTCATGGACTGTACAAAGGCAGTTGGTAGTGCGATTGATGAATTCACCACTAGACCAAGGCAGATGTAGTTGCAAATAATAATTTAACCATCTACAAATGGGTCATTTAAAACATGCTAGAACAAGGCCTTCAAGACCAAGTTTCCCCTTGAAAGGGATTGGGAAAGTCTCTTGTCAAGGTAGTAACCTTATACTTCCTCATATTGGTGAGCATATACCATTTTTCCTCCTGATTGTAAGGATATGTTTTCATATTGTCACTGCAGCTCCTATCTGGAGGTAGAACCTGGATGCATCAGTGGAGATAATCAATGAACATCTCAATATGATATGTGTGCACACAGAGCCAGCCCATGAGTGCAGATCATGGAGATCCAGGGTTGTTCTACTAGTGAAAATGTGCACTATCAATGACTTCTTGGAGTGAAACTAGAAGCATCTGGTCAAAAATGCTGCAAATATCTATGACTTGGTGTTGTCTTGAACAATAGAACAGTTTGCAGGCAGACACCTGCGGTTGAGTTGATGACATATAATTCTTCCTGTTGATCATGCAGGAGACCACTAACAGGGTCCAAAATTAAATGACCTGAATTGTTGTCAGTCAAGTTGTGACTGGATGTGTGTGGCCTTTGTACCTTATTGGCACTATGGCATGACATCATGAATGACAATTTTGATTTTGCAGAAAGCTTCAAGGGCATGGGAACCACCTTCATTGAAGCATTGTCCAACATGTTTGCAATTGGCAGTCAAGACCCTACCATGAATGCATTAAGTAGCATAATGCACATTTGAGCTGTATGTCCCCAAAACCACTTGCTCTCTCAAATTGCTGCTATGTCATAGTAAATTGTACAAAATGATGTGGAATAAAATCATAAAAATTGGGATATAAACATGGATAATAGAGGATTGCTGTAGGAGTCTTTATTTCAATGCACAGGTTCAAGCTAGCTTGGGTAAGGATAGTTCTTCAAGATCAATAATGAACACAGAATTTTGTGTACTAAATTCTTCTCATTGAAATTCTGCAGGTCTCAACCTCACTCGTGCTCTATGATGTATTGCACAGGATATGGACCAGACAGGCCTTGCAGCTGGAAGAGATGGAGGCAGTGCAGGTGCAGATAACTGCATGAAACCCCTTAACAGCATAGAGGGATCAATCAGGTAGCATCATAATACCAAAATCACAACTCATAATTTGCTGGTGATTATGTCCAGCAAGTTGAAGCACAAGTCAAATTCTCAGTGGCTATATGATCATATATTCATGTTTCTGCTTGTCCTAGAATCAGGACTGTAGCAGGGAATGTATATGCAGAATGAACTTCTGAATGGCTAGGTTGTGAAAGTCAATTGTCCAGAGCTGTGCCCTACTGTTCTCTTTGTGGTTTTATTGCCTGATTTGGGTGCATCTACTGCAACAGTCACAGATTAATGGTGGTTTACGAGCTCCAGAATCCAGATGTCACTTGGCAAAAGCATTCAAGATTTGCTCAAGAAGGAGAAATATCTTGCAAAATGGAAACACACTGCAGATTGACACAGCTACAGGTGAGTGTCTCTAGCCTCTATCATGCAGCAATTTGGTATGATAAGTCTCTCCAAGTTTCAAGGACAAGCTGACAATTAAAACATGGATGATGAGCTCAATTATTCCCTGGACAAAGACACAGGCATTGTGGTTAACAGTCATTACCATCATCTTCTTCCTGGATTACACAGGAAGCCTCTTGGAAGTTCCTGGAAGAAATCTGGGTGGAATTATAAACTTCAATGAACCTCTATCCTGCCACTCTTCCAATTGACAAGTTCCACAATGGGGATTCCATATGAAATAATACTTTCCCCATCATTCTTTTAGAGGATTCCTATTGGTGCCCCAAGATGCAAGGGGTGTTTAGTCTATGAAATTGATTGTATGGTATGTAGTTTATGGAATCAAAACTTCTTACATATTTGAGCATGTCATAACTTGGCAGAACCTATTGCTCTATCTAGTGTAGAAAGGAGAGAAGTCACAAAGGTGCCTGTCTTTGAGGTTGGAGGTAAATTTTACAACTTGGAGATGTTGTCACAGGAAAGTGGAACAAACATTGTAACAAACAGGTGGCTACATAATTGAAGATCATGAGTGTGCAACAACTAGGCGTTTGTGAAGTGGACATATGTTCCATGTTCCATGTGTATGCAACCACTCACAATGGCAAGACAGTTAACAGAGTAGTGGAACCAGGGGCTGACAGGTGGCAGGATTTGGGGATACCTTCACCAAGAAACTTCCTGAAAAAATAGTGACTTGGGTGGAGGCTCCTCTGCCTAAGGCACAAAGAGAATGATTGTTGAATAAGAACAACTGGGAGCTCGGGCAGTGTGGAGATGATCCTGGAGTGCACATGGAGTGCACTTGTGAATGGAAGATGGATGTATGGGTTTGAATATCATTAGACAGCTGGAGCTTTTGGAGATGGCAACTGCTCGGAGGTAGAGCTGGGAGGTGGACGCAGTTGCATGGAGCTGATCATGGAGTGCACTTGGGGGCAGAACATGGATGCATGAAGGCACCATCAAAGAGGTTTGAACATCATTAGACAGAGCTGGAGTTTTGGAGCATTATAGAGAGGTTTTTGGGAGGAATAGAACTCAGGAAGCGAAGGTGACTGTTTTTTGGTGGTAGGGATTGAGGAAGGAAAGAGTAAGAGGACTACTTTTGAAGGGAGCATTCTAGGTTGAGGAGAGAGTGGAGAATGTGTGAAAAACTCAGGGCCGAACTTTCATAATCTTCATTTTGGTGGCTGAAGAGGATTGTATTGAAGTAAGCATGCTAGGATAAGTGGAATGGGGTGATCCGGGGGGCTGTCTGAAGTTTCTTGGAGGGTTTAGTGTTGAGGTGTGCTAAATCCGAGCTTAACAAACACCATTAACCCACATCCTTGCATTTTCCTACTGATTCAACAATTGTGGTATCATGATCACATCTCTTGTGAATTTTCTGGAACAAATGAAAATTACTTACACCTTGTCTACATGTCTAGCACCATCTTGTCATTTTGTCTTCATATTGCTTGGTACTAGATGGGTGGGACAAGACCAAAGGATTTTGCAAACAAATCTGGGAAGTTGCTAAGGATGATTCTTGTGTCTTGTTTCCTTACAGTACTGCTGTACACATATTAGGTACCATTTGCAGAGCCTCTCTGAGCTGTTTGCTCAGCACAGGAGTTTGTACTGTCTTTGCACCTGTCAAAAAGGCAGCCAGAACAAGATAGATCAGGTTGATTGCCCCTCTGAGGAATTGAAGTGTCCGGAACCACATGTGCTACTAGATTTCCACAAGATCTAACTCACAAGAACAACTGGACACTCCAGATATCTAAGAATCGATTTAAACAGATGGAGATGAGAACTTTCTTAATTTTTAGTACTAGTTTGGGCAGAGCCATGGAAACGGGGAATAAACGAGGCCAGCTTACTTCACTGGAAGATATGCCAATATCGGAGCTGGAGGGTCGGGAAACCATCTTCAGGATGATCAGCGCTTCCTCGTTACATATTTATGCATCTGCAGTACAAGTCCAAGATTCATGGTGAAAACGGCCAGCAATCCTGTGGTTTTGATGCTAAAGGGAAATTACAAAATCCGGCACCTAATCAGCGTCCAAAGACTAAAGGCTAGTAGTAGTAAAGCAGTCCAAAATTGTGAGAAAGCGAGAGAGGGAGACACATACACACACAACTGGCAAGCTGCAATGGGTTGAACCGCGAGAGACATGAGCGACATCCGTCGCCCCAAAATCTACCTAACCAGTAGTCGATTTGGGTACACTCGTCGGCTACACCGTGATTACACTGCTGATGGAGTGGCTGCAGTGCCGCAACTTTGCGCGACATATGTACAGACATCCGGAGTCAATTAACAAGTTTACCCTCACGCGTGTGTGAGAGAACAACTTCTGAAGTCACATCAAACCTATCGAATCGTCGAAGATGACATGCTATGTGCAATCCCAGACCTAGAGGCGTGCTCTTGGTGGGGTATTAAGTGAAGACGTTCCCGCTTCCTCTAGTCGTGCGTTTCTGAGAGCTGGTCAGTCAGAGAGCTCGGCATTTGCCGGAACTCTGCGTGATCGCCCGATGCCTTAGAATCTGAAGCTGTGTCACCGACTCACCGCTATCTTTCATCTCTGAAAAATATGGCAGGCACTGTTCTCCTCTAATTGCAGATTGCTCACGGAATGAGATGAAGGTCATTGCTTAGATACTTGCATTTGTTTAGAAACACCCGAATTTTGGCACTCTTGGATCTTTGAAGGACGAGGATATTCATTGCAAGTTCTAAAGTTTCGATCCTGCAGATGGATATAACAATGACCGAAGCGAAGAAGACAAACGAACACAAGAATCTCATCGACCCCAACAAGAAGCGGCCCCTCCCTAATGTGCTCAATCAATTGCAGGTCATGTTGGTTGGGGTTTTCGCAACCTTCACATACGATCAGTTATACACGGAATTCATAGCTAGTGGCGGAGATGGCATTCGGCGTTGGTTGGAAGATATCAAAAGAAGAATTCACAGTTGGATGGAATCTCACCACCCAGACGACCTGTCTCTTGATGAGTATGATACATGGTTGGAAGAGACGTCGAAAAATTCCTTGTCTGAGATGCCCATGTGGGTTGACACATTGCATGCTCAGCTTGGAAAGGATATGGAGGAAGGGGAGATCGACGAGCATGCTGCATTACGGGATGTGGCAAAGAAGTGGACATTAGAAACAGGGAGAATCGTGGATCGTGCTTCAAAGAGGAAGCACTGGGGATCATCGCATTCAGCTCAGCAAGCGTTGGAAGACAAGGAAGAGGAATGTCACATGGTTGTCCACGCGTTGAAGAAAGCACAGCAGCTAATAACCAGCCAGGAGGCGCTCTTAGCGAATCAGGCAGAAGAAATCAATGAGTTGAAAGAGCAGCTCCAAAACGCCATCGCCAAGAGTTTAGTCGAACAAGGAGCAAACACCTAAAATGCAGCTGGAAAAGGGAAAGTGCAGACACTGATGGCGCATTTGAGGACCTAGAGACGATGAGATTATCTCTAGATAGCAGCTCAGCAATATGGTACAGGCGCTCATGGGATCAAGCGGTGTTGTACTGATCCCTTTCCCTTGTGGTACAAGAATCATTGCTTCTGGTTACATAGAGAAATCATATCATTCCTTAAAATCAATAGACATCACCCCCAGAACGCCTAAACCATTCAAGACTTTCCAGCAAGTGCTACAATGATGCAATTTCTTCTGTACATGCAGTGTTTCTTTGTCCATTCAAGAATACCTTTGAGCGAGTCCAGACGCATTGGCCTGCTACAAGTACAAGGAGATATTACAGATTTTCGATAGACTAATATTCATGCATTCACCGAAATGAGAATTTGCAGTGATCAGACATTTCTCACGACTGCTGTCGAAATTTAGAACACCCTACTATATGACTACGATGCAGGTGCACACACTAGATCATGATGTCAATCATAGTAGTTATTAGTTGACAAGGTCATGAAATCACTTGCAATTTCTCGACAACAGACAAGCTGCACTCACGTCCCTCACGACACAGCTGCTGGCTCTGAACTTTGTAACTCCAATTTGGGTTCCAGTTAAGCTTCGAGGTCTAAGTAGAGCACACGTAACAGATTCATGAAGACTGAAAACTCAAAGCACAGGTTCAGAAGCTCCACAAAACTCTTTAATGCCTAAAATTAACACTGCACATATAACAAGTCAACATTAGTCTATGTGTGTTGGTGCAGAGCATCTACATATACCCCAGGGCCCAGAATACACTAAAAACTTTCTGGAAGCTCTTTACACTAGTTTAAGTGCCCTGCACTCACCACTTCAAAAGCAACACCCAGGTTTTTACAAAAAAAAATAAGCTCATCATACTTAACACACACTAATCATCAACTGCAGCTGATCTCTCCCTCTCCATGGTGCATTGCCCCCATGGAAATTGAGGTTAGTTGCTCAACTTTTTCCAAGGAATGAGATACTGGATAAAACCTATATTTGTCCATGTACCTCATGCATTTGGGCAATTTTGCTCCTAAAACAGGGAATATGTGACCAATTGTTTTAGTGTTTTGCAATTGTGCAAAAAATTGCACACACAAAAAAGGCTGCTTGGAACATAATACGCATTTGATATGATTAAATTCTTGACCATTGGACAAGCCTTAGTTCTCAAATAGCTCAATATGTACTTTGAAATTTGACCTAGGGTTTCAACCAGTGTAAGGCAAGTAAATATATTTTCTTCTTTAACATGGTAAATATATACTCTACTTGATTAGTAAATTTTTTGGCTACCCTTTTAATTACCTTATCTAGCTGATAAATATTTCAGACTTACCCTATCTTTATTTTACTTTGCAAATATATATTAAATTAGGAATAACTCTTACATGGGGAGGTCAATTGTTTTGAAGAGGGTTAAAGGGGTATATGTAAAAATCATTATATATCATATATCCATTTTCATATTTTGTAATACATCTGGTAATGATGGATTTGTTTGAATTGTGATGACTAATTGTAGTATATTTTTAGTTTTATAATTTATTGGCTTTGTCAAAAGGCTTTGAGGAGACACTTTGTAAAGTTGATTACTTAGGTTGAAAGGATAAGTCTGAGGCACTTGTTGTTTCACCAAGTGGTGAAATGTGATGGCTCTAGCAAAAGACATTGTGAAAACATTTCATAAAGTTTATTAACTAGGTTAAAAGGTTGATTAATTAGATTGAAAGGATAAATGTGGGTCCATTTTTCGTTTCATAAGTGATGAAATGTGATGATTTTCTCAAGACACTTTGTGCAAACAAATCACAAGGTTAGCTAATTAGGTTGAAAGATAAATGCAGAGTGGGTAGATGAATAGATGGATATATGAGTAAGTAGAGAGTTGGGTAAATGAATGGAACAAATAAGAGAGGCAGTGACATAAGAAAAAGTTTTTAAAAAGGAGAAGCAATTTAACATATTGAATTTAAAGAAAAAATTTCTAGATAATAATTAACATTGTAATGTTAAGTCTAAATTTGTCTTTATGAAGAAGACTTGACCACTTGTGGCACAAGCACTTATATTCATTCATTGCATTAATTATCTTGGAACTTTTTTTTAATTATATGCTCTTCAAACCCCTTTAGATTTTACTACTTTTTTTCATTGTAAAAATGCTTTGAATATATTTTAGTTCTTTAAGGATGTTTGAAATTTCATGTGTTCATAGCCTTATCAAGATTGATAATTTTGCAAAGTCTTTATACCCTTACCTGGTTTGAATTTCTTGGAACTCATTAAACCAACACTGATTTCAAGTTTCAACAGTGAGAAACACAAGTTCTTCTAGTAATAAGCTTGTTCATATTTTGAACAATTTTAGAAGCTGAAAATGGATGTCTTTTATTTAGGAACCGTGGTAGAAGTAAGATTGTGGTGAAGTTACTGCCGAATTTTATTCTTTAGAAGATACTTTATGCTGTGGTAATTTTTGTTTCTAGTTTAAATTACCTGGATGACATAATTCAATATACCCGCCCAACACACGCTCCCGAAGTACAACAGCATTCCGCGTTCAGAATCGGCTATAGCAAATTAGGGTTTGACGCCCTCTAGGGTTGGGGTCTGAATCTTCGCCTTCGTCTTCCTCCGCCTCGTGGCGTTGCATAGCTGAGCTGCGCTTGATCGAAAGTGAGGGAGGTGCTTCCTTTTTCTTCTCTCTGGAAGCTTGTAAGCGTTGTTGGCGAGGAAACGTCCTTTTAAGTGGTAAGGGAGTCGTTTGCGCTAGTTTTTTTTCTCGGCTCGTCTCTCTTGAGTGGTTTATGTGAAGCAATCTCCTCTTTCGGGATATCTGGAGTGTATCAACCTGTGTGCGGCACGTCAAAGGAAGTTCGTGCTTTGGGTGTAATAGGTGAGAAACTTTTTTTTCCTCTCTTTTTTCTCTGTGGCGGTCTTTGAAGGTTGAGAGGGAGAGGTTGGGGACTTGTTCGGCGAAAATTTTGTTGCTCACGTTTCTAGAGGGCGCCTGCACAGATTTTCTGAGGTTTTGTGGGATTGATTTCGGTTTTTGAGTGTTGTAGAGAGGAGGATAAGCAGGAATTTTCCGAGGGATTTGGTAGGGATGGCGATGGCGCAGGGTGCGCAAGGGCCGCAAGATATGTTCACAGTTCCGCACACGGTGGGGCGGGTGTTGTGCTGTATGTGCGGGGTGTCCATGGCGCCGAACGCAGCCAACATGTGTGTGGCGTGCTTGCGATCGCAAGTGGACATCACCGAAGGACTGCAGAAGTTTGTCACCGTCTTGTACTGCCCCGAGTGCGGTCGGTACCTGCAACCGCCACGCACCTGGGTCAAGGCGGAACTTGAGTCCAAGGAGCTTCTGACGTTTTGTATAAAGAGGTTGAAGAACATCAACAAGGTGAGGCTGGTGGATGCGGGATTCGTCTGGACCGAGCCTCACTCCAAGCGCCTCAAGGTGAAGTTGAAGATCCAGAAAGAGGTTGTGAATGGCGCAATTCTCGAGCAAGGGTACGTGGTGGAGTACACGGTTGAGGATCATATGTGTGAGAAGTGCTCACGAGTGGCAGCAAATCCTGATCAATGGATAGCTTGTGTGCAAGTTAGACAGAAAGTGGATCACAAGAGGACTTTCTTCTTTCTTGAGCAGCTGATTATCAAGCACAATGCTGCAGCTTCAGCTATTAATATCAAGCAGATGCACGAGGGTGTTGATTTCTACTTTGCAAATAGGAGCCATGCCCTCAAATTCCTGGACTTCCTGTCAAATGTCGTCCCCACCAAGAGTCGGCATGATAAGCAACTGGTCTCACATGATACCAAGTCCAACACTTACAATTACCGTTTTACAATGTCAGTAGAGATCTGTCCTGTGTGCAAAGATGATCTGATATGCTTACCGCAGAAGGTGGCAGCAGGCTTGGGCAACATAGGTCCTTTGGTCCTGTGCATGCGGGTCTCCAACAGTTTGCTTTTGCTTGATCCCCAAAATTTGAGGAATGCATATGTGGATGCCTCACAATATTGGAGAGTTCCTTACAGGCCCCTGCTTTCTAGCAGACAGCTTGTAGAGTATATTGTGTTGGACATAGAGCATGATAGGGGGGTGGGTTCTAGCAGTGGAAAGTTTGCTTTGGCCAATGTCCAGGTTGCACGAATTGCAGATTTCGGGAAGAATGACACAACCTTCAGTGGGAGGACACATCTTGGCCATTTACTCAAGGTGGGAGACTATGCTTTGGGGTATGATCTGTATGGAGCCAACACAAACGATCTGGAGCTGGATAAGTACAAGGGTTTGGTGCTCCCTGATGTAGTGCTTGTGAAGAAAAGCTATGAAGAGAAGCGGCAGAGGAAGCGAGGCAAGGCAAGGCCTTGGAAACTCAAGGCACTGGCTATGGAAATTGAGCCCAGTGCAGGTGGTAAACAAGATGAGGAAAAGAGGGTGGGAGAGTACGAAAGGTTTTTGGAGGAGCTGGAGGAGGATCCAGAAATGCGATCTAAGATTGCTCTTTACAGAGATGCAGCATACCGGGAGCAATCAGAGACTGGCTCTATGACTGATGGAGAAGAGCCTCCATCAGTACCACTGGAAGAGCTACTAGCAGACCTCAGGCTGGAAGAGTCTAGCAGAGCTGAGTCTGAGTTTGATGAGGACATGGATGACTCTTAGAGTCATTCCTTCTTAACTACATATTTCTTTTAGATGACAAGCAGATCAGCCTATGCTCTCAATGTTGACAGTCTGACTGGAGGAGACCAGATCACGTACTGGTTAACCTTTGCATGTGTCAGACACTGATACTTCTGGCAGTGTTCCTCAAAAACAGATGGGGAAAAGGTCCTTTCTGCCCACATTTTTCCTCAGTTTCTTTTGCTGACCATAATAGAACAAAGGTTGGTGAGTGAATTTTGTGGAGGCTGCTTTTTCTCTGGCCACAGATTGGACTTGTAAGTCTTTGGGCATCCTCTTTACTGTGGACTTTGCCAGTCCTGAGTTGAAATGAAATACAGGTTTCGAAGTACACAGGGAATTTTTCCCTTGTACCCAAGTTTCTAAAGTATGTGGGAATGTATCATTAGTGGGTGTCAAACCTTTTCTTATGTCTTTGAAATCATCACATATTATGATCAATGCTAATTTGAAAGGAACCACTAAGAGGAGATTATCCTCCATTTAACATTGATGCCAGATCAGTGCTAATCTTAAAAACAACCTCCTCATGGTCATTTTTTGGATCAGCACTAATCTCATTAGCATATGTTCTGCACCAACCATGTGTACACCTAGCAAACAGTGCCAATTTCCACTTATGCCATTAGCACTAATCTCTATTGAGATAAAGCACAGGTTTGACACCCACTATTGAAGCTTAAATTGCATTCCGTGAAAGGATGAATTGGGCTACAATTCTTGGGTTTGCTTAGGCATTAAGGGGCTTGATGGTTTGCAGTCCTTGATAGAATTGGAGGCACATTCAATTTCAATTCTGGTCTGTGGATATGTTAGCTGATTTGTCTGCAAATGGACACTGGGCCTTCTTACAGAATAACTTGGGAACTTTATGTCAGCTGAAAATCAAGTGTTTTCTTTTTTTCTCATGTGGTCACCTATGAATTTGTGGGCCCTTGCATAATTTGAATGCCTCTGTGGGTGGATGATGGCTGACACAGGGAGTTGAAGTCTTGATGGCCTGTCTGAAGTGTAAATTTGCTACATAAATAAGAAACTCTCAATCGCTTGTAGTGGTAAGCAGCTCCTCAGAAATGTTTATAGATTTGTCAGTGCAATCCCTAGTGACTTCTTCACCAGAGAAACTTAGGAGCAAAGAGGCACCTTACATGCAGAGAGACTACACCCATCAGTGCAAGAACAGAGATTGCTTTGTCAGGAAAAAGATATGCAAGTAGGATCTGGTTGAATTTCAAAGAGAAGCACTGATCTTTTGGACCAGATGGTTGAACAATGTGCATGTTGTTAATGGAACACTGTGACATTGTCTCCAGATCTGAAAGCAATATAGATCATGCATCCCATATGGACACTAAGCTGTTTTTGGTGTGTAGATTTGAGTTGTCATCTGCCCACAAACTCAGAAAGATATGACCTTCCACTCTCAAACCTACCATTCCATGTCTTCCTGGGTGATGAAAAAATGTGCCTGGTCCTGGCCCTTTTCATCAAGAGTGTTCAATCAAGGAAACAGTAGAACCATATGCTTTTAGTGCGCGCTTTTGTTTGTCAGACATTCATAGGAAGTGTTTGTAACAGAAACTACCAAGTTAAGCAAGATTTTGTTTGTTAAACTAATGCACAGTCCTTGCTCAATCCTTTTTTGATGACTTGTTGATGAGAGATTTATGGATATGTGGAATGACTCCACCTCCAGCAATCGTCCCCTTGATCAATGTATCAAGCTCTTCATCTCCACGAATTGCCAGCTGCAAATGACGTGGGGTGATACGCTTCACTTTCAGATCTTTGCTTGCATTGCCAGCCAGCTCTAATACCTCAGCTGTGAGGTATTCCAGGATGGCTGCTGAGTAAACTGCTGCTGTTGCTCCCACTCTTCCATTAGCTGCCACGCGTGCCTTCAGCAGTCGGTGTATACGACCTACTGGAAACTGCACCAAGCCTCCAGACAATCTATCCAAAAAATTCAGAGACATCTATAGAAAGACACACATCAAGAGTGCACCAGACTTTCTCATGCCAATACATCACAGCTCAGGCGCATTTGCTCCCCCTGCTTGATATGAGATAATCAAAATCAGAGATCTTGGCAAGACTGCTTCAGGCTGCAGAGAAATTGTCCATTCTAGCCAAGCTGCAGTAACTAAGCACTATTTTGGTCTTCCCTAGTGTGGAAGACCGTTACAATGTTCAGTCTCCACAACAGTTTCTTCATTGCACCAGATGCACATCGAGCGTTGTTCTAATAACATTAAATTTGGACATTGACACCAGCTAATACTAAACTAATGAAACGCATTCAATCTACTTTGAGTTTCTGTTGAGAAGAGAAGAAAGTCTCAATATTCCGGCTGAATACAAACTCAAAAACTTTTGGCTCTCATCAGTCGCTAACATTTTATGATGTTCAAAGTTAGAGGAAAAGCAGAAAGCATGCCTGAAGTCCTGCGCGCGAAGACCTCGAAATCGGTTTCTTCTTATCCTTCTTGTCGTCAACGTCAGTAGACTTCCCCATCAGCAGCCCCTTGGCACCTTTCCCCGCCTGGTTTCCTCCAACCACCATCTTGCCACCTTGCAGCTTCGCGGAAAAAACGATTCACTCCTGCAGACGGGAGATGCACTGTGTGAACATACGTCAGAAGCGGGAAGATACATACAGAGACAAACTTTGGCACTAAGAAAAGCTTTTAAAACTATTTTTTCGCAATGTCGAGTACTATTTTTGAAGCTCAGACAGAGGACTTAAGTTCAAAGTAAGAAGATATTCCATCACGAAAGTCTATCGACAATAGATGGAGCAACAACAATAGAGCGAGCAATAACAACTGTTTATGCTAGACGAATAAGGAGAACAATGTTAAGCGCCATACAGTTGTTGTAGTAACATGAAAGACTCTAAAATCTGCACGAACAAAGCTGGAGGCAGAAGAGAGAGGTTGATTGCAGACCTGCTTAGACTTCAATTCGTGGCAAGTAGAGAGCACCAGAGACCATTGATTATTGCAAACCTGCACGTTCTCTACAACAAGACATGTACGCAAAACACAGGTTGTTGATAGTTGCCAACCTTTGAAAATCAAACAGAAAACACGACACAAGAAACAGAGCAAACGCACTCCAAAGGAACAACAGATGTCAGTTTTGGCCTAGTTTAGTCCGAATGCAATCATTAAAGAACGAAAAGGAACAAGGTGAAGAACAACACAATAGCTTGAAGCAAGGAAGCCGACACGGTGCGCGCGCACGCACATACACAAAAACAATAAAATAAAACCGAACACGAAAACAAACAAAGAGCGAAAACGCGCGGGAAAAAACGTGCTCGTGCACTCGGAAAACAGGAGGCGTGGAAAAAACAAAACAACTGGACGAAGAAACAGACAAAACAGAGATCAGTTAGCTACCGCCGAAACGGAAAAGCTCTGCCTATCACTTGTGTCGCAGAGAAAATACGCGGATTGCAGTTCAAAAACAGAAGAGACACCAAGTGATCTTACGCGAGAAAACAAAATCACAACACTGAAAAAACTCCGGGAAGGAGGACAGGAGAGAGAGAGAGAGAGAGAGGAGCAAGCAGCAAGGAAGTGGGCGCGCGGGAAGCAAAATCTTGATGTGTTGCGCGGCGCGACCGTGGTCTGGAACCCGAGCGCCCGCGCTCCGACCGCTTGCTGCCGGTGGACGAACTGGCATACCGTATAACGTATAGAGCCACCTGGAAATATTACGATGCATGTACGCACTACATATACCATTAAAATACGTATTGGATATCGAAAATTAATTGTAGCCCTGTGTTATAATGAGGATGACGTCTTGAGACGTGAGATGGGGCTGTTTTGGGACCTCGTGCCTTGGAGCTAATCTGACAGTTCAATAGCTAGCTGCCCACTGCCCAAGCAAATGAATGCATTGGGGGGGAAAATTAAATTCAAATGAGTTGACTATTAACTCTAAATGGAGGAGCTGCCAAATTTGGCTGCTGCTCCTGGGCTCGACCTTTTCTGGCCGTATTGGGCAGCAGCCCCAAATCTTGGGTGTCGAGGACCTTTAGGCTTGTCACTCGAATGGTTTTTGGTTAATGGAATTTGGAAATTTTGACATTCCCAGATTATAATCACTGGCTGTGTTAGCTTTCAAGCCTGGATTTTATATCTAGTCCACAGATCTCACTCATTTTGGGTTCTATTTTTCTGCATAATATATAAATTCATAATTGCAGTTTGTCCTCCCCTGCACTGTTTTGATTTGTTCCCTTGGTTTATATAACAACCTTTGGCAATGTACCTATGCATGCTCTGGACTCTGGCCCTTGTTTGGTTTGATTTTTATTGCAAACATGAAATCTCATATGTTCACACAGATTTTCTCCAAGCTATTACATGTAGAAGGTTTAGAAGGCACCTACCTATATACCTCTGCGAAAATGTGATGAAGTGGCATATGGAAATTTCTCCTCACAAATGTAATGTTCAAGAGTACACATATCATGGATCCCCCAAGGCCCAAAACATGTTCATTGTTCATTCACACCTTTGTCCCCACTCCCTCATCAAACATATATACAGGTCATGTAGGTATGTATATGTGTGAGTATTTTCTCCCCTGATTTTTTAATTTTTTTTTCCCTCTCAGCAAACTTTTGGGTGTTACAATTAAGAAATCCCCAACCTATACACCATTGTTGAACCCACTAATAACCGAAGCATGTGGCCAACCCATGCAAGATGGCTCATTGTTGATTTGAAATGAAATAGAACACAATGGGTTGCCAAGAAAACCTCATGAATTTTTGGGGTCCCAAAAGAAAAAGACATCAAGTGAAATCTTTTGCAGATGAATTATTCAGATTAAATAAAACTCAGTTACTAGTCATGTAAAACAAAGATAATTCCAATTTAAAAATAATTTTACTCAAGTCTCCAAACCCAACAATGATGCATCAATAGTTTATATCAGGTCAACTTATGATAAATAAGTGTAGGGGAAGAAGGCTTGGGGTTGAGGGCATTACCAGAAGAAGGGCCTGCATGGGACGGAAGCACTTACTGGAGCCAAGTGCGATGCTGCTTCTAGTAATACCTTCAATCAAGAGCCTTACTGAATATAAGATTTGCCAAAAAATTTGGAAGGATGATATTATCCAAGAAACCAAAAGTTGGATCATCTACAACCTTTTTAAAACAAAAAGCTCCTTGTGAAAAAACTTGTGAAAAAATGAGAGATACCTCCCAAATAATGTAAGGTACGACAGAAGAGCCCTTCTTGATAATGGAAGGCCCTGGCATTTCTCAGAGGTGAAAATTGGCTCTAGAATGTGCCATCCAAGTATGCTAATAAATATTTGGTAGGTCTTTATGCATTATGGAACGTGCCAAGTACAAGCCATTGTGCATAGTAAGTTGCCTATGCGGAATTTGGGCGAGGTGAGCCCAAATTTGGAATGGGCAGTGAACCAGGCACAATTGCCAGTACCGGGCACACTTCATACAGGGACGGTTTCATGTGGCCTTTTCTGCTGATCCTCCTGACAGGGCTGGTTCCCATGATCTTAGGTAGTACACCTTGGTGCCTTTGTTGCTTCTCTGACTTTTGTCTTTCTTGAGGTGCCCTTTGTAACTGGTGTTTCCTTGGCTTGACCATCATTTTTCTGGTATCTTTTCTCCATGTGTCTCTCCTCTGTAGTTCAACAGGTTTCTTCCTTTGAAAAGCTATATATCATGTAACAAACGGAGAATTTAGTCTCTCTTGGGTGCATATTCAGGTTTATTTCTGCTTTGTTTTTAATCTAGTTTTACTCAATTTTCCTTCCAAATGGTCACTAATGGCTTGCTGAAATTATATTACAGGGTTTCATAATATTGTTCCACAATCATTTATGTATTTCCTTTACATTTTTGCAACATAAAAATATGTAATTACATTATGCAATCAAATTTATTGGCAACACATTTGAATATACTTTTGGTTTTAGAAAATACTAATGAGATTGTAGTGCTTCTAATTTGTGGAATCTCTCTATGTGATTATGCAAGAGAATTCAAAGTTTCCACTCATTTCTCTTTGAAAGCTTGTAGCCATGATCAATAGCTTATTTGTGGCATTAGTTGACTTCTAGTCAAGATCTTGAATAATACATGTTATCATGTTCTTGATCAATCTCATATTTGTTTACTCAAAAATCAACATCAATAATATCCTTCATTATAGTGCCATCACCAATAAAGCAAAAATATGCCTCAAACTCTTCAACTTGTGTCTCATTGAAAGCAAAATGTATTAAAGAAATTTGTATGTCATTGTTGATGTCCATGCCTTTAAGGACATCACAAACACAAGTACATATACTTGAGAAAATGACAAATTGATAAATATGGTTTGAGCTTTATTAATGTATGTATGCAGAATGCAAAGTTCTTCTCTTAATTTGGAAGATGCAAGGCTTAAATAAAATAAAAGATGAAACAACTATTTAAATTGTTTTTGGAAATGCCTCTTGGCAAAATATATATGAAAATTTGTAACCCTAATTACTTGGATAAAAGCTAAACAAATATCGTTATTTAACATTCCCCCTTCAATGAACATTCAAAAAACAAATTAAGGTTTAAGGTCAATAAGACCTACCTCAAAACAACTAACTAAATGTTTCCCTTTTGGAGGAGATTTTTTGAGCAAATCTACTCACATTATTCAATAGACACATACTCAATCTAAATTTCAAGCTTTGTTACACACCTAATTCCAATGAGATTTAAGACTTTGATGGTGAGTTCCAAATCCTATAATAATGCATGTAGAAATAGGTGATAGTAGTTTTGGAACCCTTCCTTTCATTCATCACAAAATTGAAAAAAACAAACGTTAGACTAATGTAATATTGATGGGAGGGCAATGTTTAAAATGTAGACCAAAGACAATGTCTTTATTTTGCAGTTGTTTCATTACATTAAAATGCAAATGATCCATTCTATGATGCCATTTCATAGTTTTTAGATTTGAAACTTGTGTAAAGGTAGAGAATAAAACATTTATGTGATTATGTTTTAACGGACAACATACACCTACATGATAAAGCTTCCCAACATGATCACATTGGACAACAATTTCTTGACCACTTTAGGTTCTTCCCTTAATAATACAAGACTCATGAAAAAACACAATATTATTTATTCCTTGGCTTGTTATTTGACTCAAAGAGTAAATTTTTAATTAAAGAAGGTACATGTATGCAAAATGTCATCTATTTGAGTGATTTGGCCTATGTGAATTTTAATGTACACAAACCCAACATCCATAACCTCTTGTTGCCCATTATCCCTCATATATATTTTAAAAGGAGTTGACAAAACTTTGTAGCTATCAAACCATTCTCTTCTTGGTGTTATATGATATGTAGGACTCGAATCAAGTAACCATTGTATCATGGAAATCTAGATCAAATTCAAAGGTGATTGAAAATAAGTGTATCACATCATTAAATAATGATACATTTGCTTGAGGTTTATTAGAACCATAATTCCTATCTCTTGTTTGTTTTCTATAATCTGGGGCAATATGACATTTCTTGTGACAATAGTGACAAGTTTTACTTCTATTGTCTAGATATGTTTTTTTTAAACTTTTAAGATTTTAAGAATTAAAAGGAGTAAGGTGAAAACATCCAAAATCATTTTGACCCTCTATTTTTTTGGTTATTTGTGAAAAATGTTGTTGATTTATTTTGTAAATGAAATAGGAGGATTAGATTGGCACATGCTAACCTCTTGTAACATTTTTGTTATCAAATTTGATAATGGGCAAGTCCATAGTATAAGGAGCCACACCCAACTCCTTTGTTCCTTTTAAAAGGACAAGGACTTGAAATTGGAAATTGAGATGACATGCAACCATTGCACAAAATGTATGGTTTAATCACATATTTGACTTGTACAATATATTTTTATAATAAAATTTAGTTTCTTTGAATTTTATAACTTATCTTTATATTTATCCAAGAATTATTAGAAAGAAAATTGCAGATTCTAAATTTTATAATTTATTTATATATCAATTCCAATGATCATTTGAAACCATGTAAAGTCTAATAATTATTCAATCTACATGCATATGAAAAAAAATCAAGAAAATGTAGATTAATTTTGATCATTTTTATGTGACTTACTCAAGATGTTAAAACTAGTTACAAGTGTTTAACTAGTCTTTTTTCACCTTCAAATGTTGATACAATTGACTCATATTTTTATATGTCATTCTTGAATGTATATTACATCACACTATGTAGATTATATGAAAAACATTTAATCCTAAGTGAAGTTAAAAATTGACAAGTGTGTTATTCAAGAGTGGTTACACTTGCAATGGCTCATTATATTGCAAACTTACCTTAATGTTTGATTTGGAAGTGTTTTTTGTGTTGTGATGAATGGGCACCATGAAGGTGGAAATGTTAATAACAAAAACATACAATTTGTGACTCAATAAAAGTAAGCCCAACAATGGCTATGCCATTTAAAGTGTTTTCCCATTTTTAAAAAAATTCATGGACAACTTGAGATTTTGAAAGAGAAAGAGAAACAAGTCTTTTATGGATTGTTGTTTGTGTTACCATACTAGATTGTTCATATGTGGCTTTCAATTTGTCCCAAACTTCTTTTGAAGTTTGTAATGTTCTAGCTAATTGAATTTGTCGATCACCACAATGAAAGATTAAGTCAAAATGTGTTTTATAATTTTTCAATTTTCATGTTGTTTGCAATGTAACATCAACACTACTTGGATCAAGTTCACTTTGGTTAACCATAGTCCAAAATTCAAATCTAATCAACAACCTTTGCATTTTGACATTCCAAATTAGATAGTTGGTGCTAGACAACTTATCAATTTGGTAAGCACATTGCAAATTGTTTGTAGAAGTTTCCATATATGAATTATTTCAATTATGAGATTAGACTTCATCAATGGAAAAACAAAAATTGTCACTTACTTCTTCAAATAATGTAGCAACAAGATTTGAAACTAGCTATGATAGAACTTGAGAAAATGACAAATTGATGATATGATCTAAACTTTATTAATGTATGTACATAAAATGCAAAGTTCCTCTCTTAAGTTGGAAGATGCAAGACTTAAATAAAATGGACAATGAAGCAACTACTTAAATTTTTTTGGAAATGTTTATTGACAAAACATATATGAAAAGTTGTAACCCTAATTAGTTGGATAAAAGATGAATAGATATCATCATTCAACAGGGAAATATGAATCCACGAGGAAATATGTCAATGTTTTTACTTTTCAACAAGCTAAACTTGCAGTCACCAATAATTTTGATTTGTCCGTCAAATAGTTTGAGGTCTTAGATTTAAGATTTATTTTATGTTTAAAAACTTATGCATGGCATTTGTGCAATTAAAATTTAGTTGGCTCTTCAATTAACTTTTGATTTGTCTTGTCTTAGTTATGATACTCAAATATAATTAAACCATCCTACACCATACAATTAAACGCCTACACATTTTGAAGATGGTTTTTATGCTGATTTTCTTTGTATTACAACCCATAATTTAATTGTTATTAGTTCCACAATTCTAAGTGTTTTATCCAATTATTTATAGTTCAACTTCTCATGAAAAAATTCATCATCTTGATGGAGTCAACAAAGGAACTAATGTAATTAGTTTTGATATTCTTGACCATGGATTTTGTGAAGTTGATGAAAGAGAGTAAAAAATTGTGGCTAAAGGTGATGTGCAGTACTTTCATGAAGTTGACAAATGGGAATGAAATTGATTTTACAAATGGAAAAAACTAAAATCTTATCCAACTATCATCAATATTGAACACCTTTATGCTATTGACTACAAAAATCTTGTGGAAATGTTCATTATGTTCATTGATCAAGTTCATAAGAAGAATGGGACCCTTTATCCCCTAAAATGTATGACCAACATACTTTAATTATTATTTGTTACATTGTGTTTATATGAGACTTGTAATTTTTATGTTTATGGTGGACACTTGGGGGGGACACTAAAGTTTGAGATTTACATGCATCAAATGATCATTTTTAGGGGGTTTATTAGATAATTGTCCAACCTATTTTTTATCACCCTATTATTATCTAATTTTTTAATATATACATATCAAAGTCACCCTATATTAATTATAATTCATTATTTCAGATTATTACCTACCTTTCATAATAATTAAGTTGATTATTTGAATAAAATGTACCCAATTTTTAACTAATTACTTATATAACTATTATCCAACAACCAATATATTGCACCTTATATTTTTACCTCACATATTTTCTACTTTTTTTTACTAGTGTACCCATTGGGGGTGGACACTAATCCATGAATTTCACTATGGTTGACCATGTTTTATTGCAATCTAATGGGTTTACTATGAGAAATTGCAAAATTATTTTGGCTTATATTAACATGAAAATTGGTGAACCAAGGTTTGATTTTTACATCATCAAAGATGCTAGATTCAAAAAAGTTTGGTGATTTGTGTTACATTTTGTTAAACTTCTATAAAGGCTAGCATTGGTTGTAAAAGAAAAGTGATCAATAACTTGTCATACAATGATGAGAAGATTGTGTTCGCTCAAGCATGGATGTCACAAATAAAAAAGGATGCACTTTAAAAGTTGTTCTCTACTATATATGAATTTTTTTATTAAAGGTCACGATGAGCTTTATGATATAATGGATTCATATTTTTCATTTTGATTTGATGATTATAGTTTTTACATTCAATATGATGAATGACAACAAAAAAATCACAAGGTTGAACTTCAACATTGTTAACCTAAACACATGTAAAAACTTATCAAGGTTTACGTTGCGTATGTGGTTGCTACCTTTTTCACTTATTTTGATTATCAATTGTTGTGGATAGTCCAAGAACCAACTCCACATCCTTTTTTCCTTCAACCAAATGATGAGAATTCATGAACTCTAAACATAGTAAATTATATGAACTTTGTCAAATTGTTGTGATTTTCAATTGTATTGTTACATGGTACTTGCTTCTATTTTAATGGTGACATGATGGGATTTCAATTGCTGTGAATTCTTGTAGTGGTTTAGTACACAAGTTCATTGTGTAAAGAAGAACTTGTTTAATTGATTGGAATTGATGACTATCGACATAGCTAGTGACACTAAATATTCACATATTAACAAACCTCCAATGGTTACAACAATCAATTGATTATAAAGAGAATTCTAGTTCAACTTTGCATGTGATTTATAGGTCACCAAACTAAAGATAAGTACTATACGTGATATGATGCTAATTGAGAAGGCATTTACCAACATGCCATTCAAAATGTGATTTTTGGTGTGTCAAGTACTATGTAAGTTGGGATGCAATCTTGGAATAGGAAACAAAGAAATTTGAAGAGATTCAAAGAAGGAAAGTTGATAAAGTTGTTGGCTCAAGTTTTCAAGAGTTTTTAGCATTAGATGCTTTGACAATGCAAAGTGGTTTTGAGGTAGTTGTCAAGAGTGATCATGTTTCTATGAATGATGCAATTGATGATAGTGTGAGAGTTCAAAGCAAGACATTGAATGCCAAGCTTCTTTACACCAAACATTTTTACCCTTAACCATTGTTGCTTGAAACTTCCTATCCGCAAGCTTCTCCAACATTTCATCCAAGTTAGAATAGTTGACCACTACAACTGGATCATTAATAAGGTCTGCCTATGTGAACAAAGAAAATGAGATGGAAGGTGGCAATGAGAAATTCTGGGAAAACCTTGAAAATATTGCTAAACTTGATCATGGCATCAAATGACACATGAACAAACAAGTGTGTGTTGACAATGACCATGAGCCATAACTATGGACACACTTTCAGCCATTTGTCAAATTGTTCAATTGTTTTGAATGTGCAAGATGTGAAAGTTGGGGCCGAGCTTTTGAAGGGGTTCAAAAAATGTTGATCGCCAATTCATTTTGAGCATTGCAACACCAACAATGAAATTTCCATCAATTTGTCTTTGTACTTTTGTTGCTTCTATCTTCTAGTTGTGTAGTTTCTATGAAGTTGATGAACATTTCAGTGAAACCAGTAAACTTATGCATCTTATATTTTGCAAAATTCTGTTAACAGAATCTTGTTGGCCCCTTTTAGACTTGACCTATGCTGCTGTCTACTTTACTCTTGTGTCTTTTCTGCAACAGAATGGTCATGTGAATTATGCAGAATGGTCTTGTAGATTTAGATTGGTCTTTTTATGGAATAAAAATGTAAGAGTCCTGATCGGTTTGCCCAACTCAACTTTTGAGCAGCTGCCCAATTTAGGTCAGTAGACTATCCATTGTGCCTTTTAAGGGACTAAAATGAGGCAGAAAAGGCCACATGTAAACCAATACGCTCCATAAGATATGCTTTCTTTACCAAATAGATTTCTGGTATGTATAAAATTTTATCAACCGCAGTACCTGGCGTCAAAAATTTATGAAGGAATTCTTCAGACTACAGTATGTGCTCTGTGGTGTAAAAAGTTACTGATGGGTTCTTCATAGTATTAAACACTAGGTGAATCAGGTGCAGGTGCAACAAGTTATATGCGGTTCAGTCTCCAATGCAAATAGTACACAAGTTTGGGCATAGCAGCTAATGGTGCCCAACCAAAAAATGAAGTCACACACCTAGTACCTACACTTTAGTTTATCATGATTCATATGACAGCTACATAGGTACACTACCCAGAACTTAGAAGGAAGGACCCCCTGCTCTTCACATGATTTTGAGAAATCTTTTTGTTTTGGTTTTTTGGAAATATGGACCTAGCCTAGTAAGCATTTAAAAAAGCTGGAGCTGATAAATCCCTTACCCTTTCCCACCTCTATTTGCCACCTTGCTTCACCCTATTTGCTTCTGTCAATTCTGTCATGTGACACATACCTTTTTTAAATTATTGTTTCATGTGCCACTTGGTTGGGGGAATTCAATCGAACCTGGGCAACAAACAAAGCCCTTGCATGTTGCTTGATTCTCTTTCTTCACTTCACATGTAAAAAGTTGATTGTTTGTTTGTTTGTTTGTTGTTGGTTATCGTTTGTTGCGTGCATGGTTATGTGATTTGGTGCACTTGGTTGTAGAAAGGAAATAGCATTGCTGTTTTTGTGTTGCTGCTCACCACCACCATTACCACCATCGCCATCAATGGCCACAGACACAACTAGGTGGGTAATTGGCTTGATGCTGCTGGTGGAGCTTTGGTGCAATTGTGTGTCTGGAAGAAGAGAACTCTGATCGGAAGTTTATGAAAAGTTTTCCTGGAGCTTTGCTGCAAACCTATGGTATTAAGTAGTTTTGTTTGATGCACTTTTCTTTAAAGGTGCAAGCTTTGTTACCCATAGATGTTAGTTGCTGGGTCTTATGGTGTTAGACTTGTTATGATGATGCAATTTATCATGGATAATAGACCTAGTTGTTTACTTGCTTGACAGAGGAATGGTGTAATTGTGAGTGATTGATGATGGTGTGTTGTTCTATGGCTTCTTGTTCTCTTGATGGTGGAGAATTGGTGTGGTTGTGAGTGATTGATGGCATAGTTGTTCTATAAGTGGCTGCTCTTATTAATGGTGGAGGATTGTTGTAATTGTGGGATGATTGATGGCATACTTGTTCAACGGGTTTGTTGGTGGATGTGATTGTGGGGAAGGAATAAGCGAGTCTGGGTTTCATGGATCTTGTGAGGTTTCTGTGTTGATTAGAGGGGAAAAGAGAAGAGGCGAAGAGAACAGGGGAGCAACTATGGTGGACCAGGAATCAGTGCTTGATGAAACCTGTGAGGACTCTTTTGTGTTTGATTTGTTGGTGAGGGGAAAGAAGGACAAAGTAAGGGGGGCAATTGTGGTGGATTTGGGAACTAGACTCTCGTGTTTGACTCTCCCATTGTTGTACGAGCTAATTAGTGGGTGACGGAGAAGAGATGGAAAAGAAAGGGTAACAAGCGCAGTGGCCTAGGAATTAGGAGGGTTTGTTAGTGGGGGAGCAATGTGCTTGGGGAGGAGGAGTTAGGATTGATGGAGGAGAATTGGTGCTGGGAGGGAGATTAGGGTTTGATGGGAGAGCAGCTATGACCAGAGGTTTGCAATCGTGGAAGGATGGAGTGCAGGGACGCACAGGTAGGATTGAGATTGATGTCTTGGATAGGGGCATTGAAATTGATATCTCAAATACAAATAGAGATGGACAGATGGAGCTCAGTAGTTCAATCCTGGAGAGAAACAACTTTGTAAGGAGGCAAGGGGAACTGCATCAACTTGCAGCAACTATTGCTGCTTCAGAAACTAATCAGGTCCATGTGTTGATACAGGAAGCTCAACAGCAGTATATGCACCATCTGCCTGCCAAGAAGGATATAGATAGAGACAGTTTGTCACAATCCCAAGCAACAGAGCAACCTCTCGGAACAAAAGACTTGGCTGTGGAAAACAAGAACAGGAGTGGATTTCTGAGCACAGTTCAGAATGGCCCTGAGAAGGAAGACAGGATCTCTCCAAAGTGTGAGACAACAACAGCAGCAGGGATGGCCAAGAAACACAGAGTCAGGGGTTGTGTGAGTATGGAGGTTTGTGGGGCTCACCAAGATAAGCCTCTGAGGTGTCCTTCCCATGTCAGAGCAAGACCTCTGAAACAACCCAGAGTTCAGGTCAGCTTTGTTCAGAGAAGAATTTGCAAATTTTCAAACCATGTGGAGTTGTGAAACTGGATTCAATCCATATGATGTAAACCTTTTGCAGACACATCAAGCTCTCGTCTTTTGGAACAGGAATCGAACTTTTTTGAATCCATGCTTCAAATCCCATTACCCTTGAATACATCAGACTTCTCAACTGGTCACATACTAAGCCTGATGGAGTTGACCTTTCCTACTCCACTTAAAATGTGGAACTTCATGCATTTTTGCATCACAATCAAATGCATTTATGTGAAGCACAGGTTTTCAACCTTGTATGTGAAACAATTCATGGAAATTACTTCCATCATAAAGTTTACCAGATTGAACTGCTCTGATGATCATTATCAACATAATTCATTCTGAGTTTTGCTAAATGGTTTGTCCTCTTTATTGTGGTTGTCTGTGTCTCTGAACTGAATTGTGCATTTGTCAATAGTCTGTTTGCTAATTCAATACGTATTTGCAGACTACTAGCAGCAATGTGACAATTGAAAAGGAGACTCAGAGGGGCAGTGGAGGGACAGAAGGGACTGGGATTTCAGACACACCTGGTGTTTTACCAACCACAATACCACCTGATGCTGGAGAATCAGTGGGTGCAATCAGGAAGCAGGCTTCAAGAAGCAGTGGAGTGGAAAATGGGGCTGGGCTGTCAGCTCCACCTCAAATATTACCTGCCACGGTAGAGTCTGTTGCTGGAGAACCAGCAATAGCAATTTGGAAGGAAACTCCAAGAAGCAGTGGAAGAACAACAGTTGCTGGGCTATTGACTTCACCTTGCATTTCGCATCCCACAGTAGCATCTGTTGCTGGAGAACCAGTGGGGGCAACTGGGAAGGACACTAGGAGAAGCAATGGAGGAACAAAAGTGGTGGAGCCATCAGGTTCACCTGGGTTCCAACCTGCCACAATATCATCTGTCAGTGGTGAACCCATAGGTGTGCAGAAGCATGAGTCAGGGGTGTCTTACTTGGTACAAAGCCCACCCTCTGGTCAGTTTTTGAGCCAGAAGGAAATGAAGGAACTTGAAGTGGAAATCAAGCGGTTGAAAAAGGTCTGCCCAAACAAATCCATACTCAACTCAAAGTGCAACTGTTCACTGTTAGTTTTTCTGGAATACATTGTGTATCCTCATAGGTTTGAACCCTGCAACTAGCTTCCTGAGATATGTCACTTCATTTGGGAGTATGTGTCTAAGGCTCTAAGTATGAGGAGCATGGCAATTGCTATCTGCTGTTGTCTTTATGTTGTGAGGGGTTCGTGGCACAGGCACTATGACAGCAGTGGGTTTGCTTTAGCTCCAGCATCTTCAAGCACTGTTCTTTCTGCTAATCTTCAACTGTGCTATATAATTTCTTAGGAACATGATAGGCTACAGCAGAGGATGGTTTCGATAGAGATTGAGATGGCACATCTACAAGGTGTACAGAAACGTGAAATTGAGGTGCCCATTTTCAGCCTGCCTCAGAGATATCATCCACAATATGCTGATGTGCTGCCAAAGATGGCTTTGTGCTTCAAGTTGTAGGCTATTTGTTGATTGGTAGATGTGCAGATTATGTGAAAGTATCTTTTAGTATCCAAACTTGGTGGCTAAAATTTGGAAAACATGGGATGCTCCCATCTTGACCTTTCTCTATTGTGAATGCATGACTCCCTTTCCTACTGATCTAGTATGCAGTTGTAATTTATGAATGTACTCTTTGCTGTTCTCTATTTGTTGTAGATTTTGGCATCACGCATTTTAGAAATTTTTTATAATGCATTTCCTGACTTCAAAGTCTTTTCATGTGCTGTTCAGCGACAACAAATCCAAAATGAGAGAGCAGCAAAAAGCTGTTTGCCATTGAAGTCTCAGACTACCATGCAGTCAGCACCATTACGACGAGACATAGCGGTACAAGGGAGCCTACAACAGGGAAAGGCAACTGCTTGTGCCATTTTGAGACCTTTGATTGATGGCTACAACTGGCGCAAATACAATGAGATCATTCCACCTGGGACATCTAGCCCACGGGTGTTCTATGGGTGTACCAACATGGGGTGCATTGCCCGCAAGATTGAAGAGCATTCTCCTACTGGCCATGTGCGGCATATATATGAGGGTTCTCATAATCATTTGCAACCCAGGAAAGTGATGGCCTTGATCCGTTCCTGTAAAAAAAGGAAATTATCGTACAGGGAACTGGAGAGAGGTAGACTGAGAGTGGATGGCCAATGATACTGGGGGCTCTTGGACATTGTCAAGGCTCAGCTCTCTGTGGATGATCTACCAGCATCCCTGCCTTCACAAGATCATAAGAAACCTTTAGTGCACAGGTAGCACCTCGACCAACAAGCACTGAGAGATCAGGATTGTCAAACAGGATCTGTCAAAACCCACCTCATGCATATAGCCTCATGAAATTGGAAGATGAAGCTTGGACAGGCTGTTGGTGTGACGTGCACATGCAGTATTGTGTTGCTTGGGTTGGCTGATGAAGAAAACACATTAGACCAATTGAGATTAATAAACTAACATTTTATGCACATTCTGAACCATCTCAACCTTCATGTAAATTGCATATCTGGTTATATGACTGTTTCTCAGGCTGAGAGATTGAAGAGCTTTTTGGAGATTGAGATGAGATGGCAGCTGCTATCTATCTTGTTCTTCATTATATTTTTACTAGATTGTGGAAACCCCTCAACTGCCAGTGAATTAGGCTGCCATGATATTCCTCCCACTTTCTGGTTGGCAGCAGGGTTTCTTCTGCTTTTGTTCTGTTTGTTCCTGGCAGGTGTACTGTTCTTTTGGTGTCATCCTTAGTGTGGTTCATTTAAACGTGGTGCTACAGCACTAGATGAATATCATTGTAATCTGGAACATAGTGATTTTATCCCTTCCCTCATGGCAGTACTTTTACTTTTGCTACTTCAGCAATCTGTTACTGTGATTATTACTGAAAACTGCCAGCTGAATTTCACAGAGTTGCTTATGCACTTGTCTGTGAGAGAGTTGTAACAAAAGTTTCAAGGATGTGTGTTCCTGCAACCAGTGAGTTGATTTGTTCTGGTTTGATTTGCAAGCAGGCATGCATTTGAAATATTGAGTTCAAGGTTATCTAATTTTCCACACTATCGGGTCACTCCGATCTATTACCATCATGCAGACCATGTTCTAAATGGAAGGAAAGATAAGTTTGATGGAATCCTATTCAAAGAGACAACAGCACTGAAGGTGTAAAATACAGGCAACAAGAAAAAAATCTGCACAGAGATCTCTTTGATGCCAGATTTTCTTGTTGCATGAAATCTGGCATCTCTTTGGTACACCAGTGGTGCTTGTCATTTGCCTCCTTGCAGGAATGAACACCTTCTACAGCTATACCTAGACAGAATGGGATTGTGGGATCAAGCACAGCAGGTCATCAGTGCCTGGGACTTTTTAACAGGTTTCTGAGTTTGGCATGGAACAAAATTTGAAAGCACATCACAGCATTGAACAGCAGTGATCATTTGCTGTGACCACTGATAAGCAATGGTGATAGTTGACTGTTCGGCAGAGAATGCTTACGTTATTAGGTGCTATCCTTGCCTGCAGCAGCTGCAAAGTAGAGTGGTGATTGTTTGTGGATGTCCTCCAGGATTTGTGGTTCTATTTGGGGGCCCTGGCCCTCCTTTGCATTTGTGTTGTTCCATAAGCAACAAGCTCTCATTGAATAGGTGAGTAAATTTGCAACTTTTCCAAAACCAACAGCCAATCTATGACTATACACACCTAGAGTAATGTGTTTGTGCTTTGGAAGCCACTACCTCCTTCCTGTATCTAGGATTGCAAACTGAGCAGCTTGCTCACTTCATTCCAAAGGTTAGCAAGGAACGGAAAATGCAGCTCTGAATCATGAGGACGCTCAATAATATTGCTGAAAAACTACTTCAACCTATAAAGATACGTTGCTGATACAGCAAGCACCACCCTTATCAAAGACTGCACTGCACTGATCAACTTTTTCAATTCGAAAACCCCGCATCCGTGTTACTTCTGGATAGTTCTCATCTTTGTTATCCACAGATTTCAGCTCCCATCCAGCATTCTCCACACGCAATTGTGAAAGTCTCACCTGCCACACCCATGGCACATGCAAAGTGTGTAAGTTGATGTGATTGTGGCTTTTATAAAGAACCCTTGCCTTGCTCACCAAGAGGACCCTCTTGATTCACGAGCATCAACCATGTTTCACCCTCTCCATTCTCAACTTCTCGAAAGGTTGTAAGCAGAGCTTTCCCTTCAGTTGGGAGCTGTGACGACGGGACAAACTCTTGCAGGAAAGTGTGGAGAAAAGCAAGTTTCAGAACACAGGACCCCTATTTAACCCAACTCACCTGAGCCTTCGGTATGGAGTGAACTAGAATAGTTCCATCCAATGAGATGTCCTCAAGTGTGATATGCTTGCCATTCAGAACAAGAGTTGAACGTTGTGAGATACACATTGGCCTGCTCAGCTTCTCACAGACCTCAGCAAATGTAATGGCCCAGCTTGGGCTCCACACAATGCGTGGCCAAACCTCCACAGTCTGCCCATTGTACACCTCATGCTTTGGCTCGCTGATCACTGCACCTGCCTGCCCTTCCAGATGTACTCAGTTGTACTGTATTACTACAGTATTGCAGTACTATCAACAGGGAACTTCTTCCACAAAGTAATATGAAACAGTAGTCACACCTGCATTTGGTTTCTTTTTTCATGTAGTCCATGAGATGGAGAAAGAAAAATTAACTTAGCATTGCAGTCACAGCTCAGAGAACCAGGGAGGACAATTTCAGAAATCCATCCACAAGATTATTCTTAGATCTTTTCACAAGCAGAGAAAGGAATCAATGTGATATTTGTTAGCATCTGGTTCCAAGATCAGAGAAGCAGCAGTCCAGAAAGTACAACAGCAAGTTCTAAACACCTTGGGATTTTGCACGAAATGCTTAAATATTGGACAATGGAGTAGAATGCCTGCATCACTGGGCCATAAACCTGAGAGGTCCACAACAGTATCCAAGTACTCCAAAAGCTGCATGGTAAGAGTAAAAGAGCGAAGAATGGAAGTAACAAGGAGAGGATAGTACCTTTTGAAGGATGAGGCAGTTGGCCTTGTAAATAGCAATTTCACCGGATGTGGGGCTGTGCTTTGGGTTTCCTTCTGGTATCTGCACAGTATCAAACTGAGATCCATGTATCCTAAACTGCTAAAGCTACCAAATAAACTAATTTTGCAAGATAAACCACTTGACTTGTCCAAGAACAACTTTAAGAGAAAGGAGAAAAAGGCTTGCCTTCATTGCATCCTCTGCATTATTCTTCACAGGGGCATAAGCTAACCAAGTGTCCAGCACCTGTGGATCCAACCATCACACATCACACACCACACACATCCATGTTTAGATCCTTGCTGACAGACATGTGTTCATGCCCACCACATCATGACTATTAACCCAGTACAGGTTGAACAGAGTGAAAGGCACACATCTCTTGAGCCTACTCTGTTCTGCCACTATGTTTTCACCTGATTTCAGCATTCAGAGCTTTGAGATGTATCAATATCAGATTCTTCACTACCCTCCAGAAACTGAAAATTTCAACATTCTGATGCCTGCTAGTCTCAGGTATCTGCGACTATCCCTTAACCTCATGTCCTCTTGTCTGTTGTATCAACAGATATCCATCACTGGCAGATGTAGGAAGAATGGCATTGTCAGGTGTATCCTTCTGCATGGGTATGGCTTGACGAAAAGGAGAACAGAGGGAAAACCTTGTGATTATGTCATACAATATGTTCTAGCTTGTAATAATGCCCAAAAGCTGATACCCTGCCATATAGGTGTATACTGTTTTCTTCATGTCTTGTGACCACTAGCTGTAGATGGAATAAGTGTGCTTTCTCAAATGTGCCACAGCTTTAGAATAGGACTTACTGTAAACCCAACTTTTGCAGAAGGTGCAAGAGTTCTTGGATAGTCCTGCATCATGCATTCCAGCCGGGTTGACGACTTGAACAATGTCTTGCTTGCATCTTTGTACCTGTCAACATTGTTGTGAATAAGCATGTGACATAGCACCTCATGCTAAAAATGCCTGTATCACAGATTCTCATTGTATAAGTTTCACCTGCTCTGCATGTCCATCTGCAAATTCACCCACATTTTGCTGCTTCTTTCATCTTAGGAAATGCAGACTCTCAAATGAGCACATAGAGTGCAGTTGGGTCCCAAGCAATGATAGGCATCAAGAATAGTGAAAGAACTCACTTGGGATTTACAAACTCAGTTATCGCCCCTTTAGTTCTTGATAGCTCTTCCATGTAAGGTCCTAGCTTCAGTACCAGCTACAACAAATAGGACAGTGAAGAGAATCATTCAATAATCTTCAACTGTTTGGATCACATATTTTTGGAGTGTTCTCTAAAGCATAGTTGCATATTGTTGGGTGCAACAAATGACTGCCACAGAATTGGAGAGCCTAGAGATCACTTCCAGATCCACCTAAGTCAGATTGCAGTTCTGAAACCTATCACTTTTCAATCTATGATCAGATTACCCTGAACAACATAGGTATTTCTAGATCAAGATTATTTAGGGCAGCATCACTTCAACACTACCTGTCATCTCTGGAAATGAATCAAAGCCCCCAAGGTGCTATTTTTCAGTTCAATTGCTCAACATGAGGATAGGTCAATATGGCAGTGATACTTGTTTCCAAGCCAAACATATTGCCAAGTCTAGCATCTTCAAGACCCCAAAAAATTTTTGAAGGGAGAGAAATGTCACCTGGTTAATATTGCCAGGGTATGGGGAGTATCCAGTTTCATCATTGACATCTCCATCAGCATGCCCAGTTGCACGCAGCAATGGGTCCAGCTGATTGTACTCGACATTTATCACCATCTCAGATCCTGACACACAAAACTTCCAGCATTAGAGAAGATCTCCACTTTCTGAAATCAACAGTGCAAGGAGGAATCCTGTGGTTAGAAATTATAATCTATTTCCTCACCTACAAAATAACAAATGACAATAATGATACATCTCAACAAAGAACAGCAGAATCTGCAGCATAAACAACAATAGCAATGCTCAAGAATGCTTCAGGAAAATCTCAATCAATCTACATTGTGTGGACTGGTCTCAGAAGAGCCAGATAAAAGTGATATTGACCATTGAGATGAGTGAGTTTAGCAATTCCTCCAATAGCCTCCTTTGCCTTTCGAGGCACAGCAAGAGAGTTAACATCTAAATCTCGCAGCACGCTGACTCCAAGGGCTGATGGGATTCCCTATCATCACAAAATTCACCAGAATCCATCATCTGAGAAAGATAAGTAATTCCAACCTGATACTTGGAAGTGATAAAGGAAAGGAAAATAATAAGACAGCTGCAGACCTTGAAAAGCAAGCCATTTGTATCTTGAAAAAAAAGCACCCACATTCGTCCTTCCTGCTGCCTAAACATAGCAACCCACACTACATCAACATCTCATCTTCCTCATGGCTTCACTTATCTATGAAAAGCTACCATTTACATCTAAGCTATGAATTCATCTGAAGTTAAGCCACCAAGGCTGTTCAACTACAAGTAATTACATGCAGTTCCAGCATTGTGAGAGTGCAGTACCACTTGGGAAGGAGTCCGCTGGAATGAAGTAATGCGTGCACATCTCCATGACCATGCGGCTTTGTCTGAACAACAAAGGTAATATAAGCTCCAGTTGACTCTCTTAGTCTTGCATCTTTAATGAGATTCTTCTGAACAAGGTTCACTCCTAATTACCTGAATGTCACAGATATTTCAACTGTCTATAAGATGTAGCAGATATGCACAGTCCACCTGGACCACAGCAAGGACAATCACAGGAGTAAAACCTGTGATGATCTTCTCAATGTTTCATGCCATGCATTTCCTTAACTTCTCATGTTAACAATGGGAACAGGACCTTGATACACATCCTGACCAATCCTAAGACTTCACTTGTTTAGTACTCTTCCCCCTGTACTGGAGTCCATTGTGACACAATGAAGACTGCAAATATACCTGGATAAGAAAAGGGTTGGAAGGATCAAGAGCTAATTTTGCATCATTGTCAACGAGGCATGCCACTTTCTCCTGCACGCATACAGCAACAAATAGAAACAGACCAGACTAATGAGCTTTGCCATATCTCCATGGAAAAGCCACTTACTCCTCCTGTCACAAGACTTTGGTGTCTACTTCATCCAAAAAGTTCACATTAGTGATAATTTACACATGTTTCCAATTCTCCACGTTCTGTAGCTGAGGCCTGCGGTCTCTAGCACCCAGAGAGCTGTATAGTACATAGAAAAGTGATATTTCATGCATCCAAATGCCATCCCTCAGCACAAAGGATATGAGATTTGCTCATGGGAGACCTAGTGAACAAACCTGCTTCAGAAGTTGAATCTGGTCTGGAAGCATTCCAAAGTATTTGTTGGTTTCCAGAAGCTCTTGTGTTTTGTAATGGGTGTCATCAGAGGTCATAATCACCAAAGGGATCTGTTCACCAGAGCTCCCTAACATGCATACGGTATTCCATCAGGTTGCATTCCACATCATGCTTTGTACATCAACTGAGAACAATGTGCTATTTGTGTCTTTGAGCATACATTTCCCTGAAATATTTAGTTGAGTTGGTGTTGTCAGAATGTGCATAGACATCTTAGTATTGCTGGGTTGACAAGCAAGAGACCACTTACAGACAAGTCAACCTAATGTAAGCCCATATCTAAGAGACAAGAGCTGAAAGGACAGGAGTTAACACACCGCCTGCTTCTTGAAGGGCCAAAATGTTCTGGATGTAGTGCTCCAGAAAACAAACTTCAGTTGTCATTTGAGAAGGCAAGGCAATCTGTCAGAGGAGTCACTTGTTAGTAACCGCAATAACCTGACACTACATAAATCAATGAATCAGCAAGTTTCTTCCATGCAGCTCTAGTGAGCACAAAAGTAGGTGAACTCTCCCACAACTTGGTACCCTTCAATAATTAATCTTGTCCACACACAGCAACTAATGAAGGTTAAGTGCCATTTTCACCCAGTCACAGTGGAAGTGCAGTTGTCAATAAGCATAGTATATGTCTCTGCAAGGTGAAGATGTCTATTAGATCATGTTATGAACAGCAGGAAATAGTGGTATTCACCTTGATGCCACTGTAACCAAGGCGCTCTCCAAGGCCCCCTGCCACTAGCACAAAAGCAGCTCGGCATGCATTCTTGACACCTGCCTCCTCAAACTTCATGAACTCTTTATCTCCAAATGTCAACCTTTCTCCTGTTGGAACCTGTGAAACCTTCCTGTGGTTATATTGTTTCCATTGAGTAGATAGTATTGTTCACAACATAATTTCTTGTGATATCAGATGAAGATAGAGGGCCTTGCTCAAAAGGGAATCCCAGCATCAACATAGTGAAACAGTTCGCTTTAGAAGTTGCTTCATTAGTGCAGTTAATAAAGGTGAGGCACATAATGACCCCTTTCAGCATTGAAGAAAGAACATGATCAAACAGGAATCAATCCCAATATACTTACAGAGGGGGTGTAGCCATCAAATGGGTTTTTTCCTGCTTTTGAGTCAGCTAACAGTCTTCTTGCATTATGAATGTAGGCCATCAAGCCACCGGGATAGTTGGCATTCAACTTCTCGACCTACTCATCCAGTCAAGAACAGCACTTTTACCAGGTCAATCATCAAACAATAAACCAACTGATTGACCACATCAATAGACCAATCCTCTGTTCTGGATGCAAACGGAATCTTCTCAGATGGTTATGTAACACTGGCCAACAATCACCAATCATAGGTCTCTCACCCTAATCTTCTATTTGTATTTTGCCCCCATGTGATAACCTTTCTGTGCTTCCTGGGGATCATCAGATTTTTCCATTGTTCCATCTCAAAACTGCCACTTTGCTTTGAATGACCCAAGTCCCATGCTCAAGAAGCAAAAAACCTGGTTCAAGAACATCAGCTTGCTCTCCTCATTTTCTCCAAGGTGCCAATTGTCAAAGAGGTGAGTTTGGCCATCTGCTAATAGAGCCTGCACCAATGTTCTCTGCTCCCACCACCCAGTAACAAACACCCTCTAAATTGACCTTTCCGTGATTTTAATTTCCCAGCATCACTGGTCTTCACCAAGCCCAAGACCATTAATTTAACAGCAATCAAGCCCTCCCAAGGAGACTGGCAGAAACTTTTTCATACAAGAAATTTGACATGCGCAAGGTGACCACTTGAACAAAGAAAACACTCTATGTAGCACAAAACTCACCTCAGCCAAGACTTTAGAAACACAAATGTAGTGTATACAGGAACATGTGGCACAAAACCTGCATCAAAGAAACTTCTAGCAACCCAACATGTAGACTGATGCAAGAAACCATGTGTCATAAAACATGCATCAGTAAATTTTGCTGATTAAACAATTGATCTTGAGATTGATCCAACTATTTTCTTTGCCCATGTCCATCGATCACAGAAACAAAAAGTTGTCCGTCCTCTGTTGGATCGACCCCACTCAGTTTATGATATCCACTGAATCGGGAATGGTACCCATCACGGTTGTATGTTTCAGCAACCCGAGAACGAAACCCAATCTTTGTTTCATTTGAGAGAAACAACATCGACAGAAACAACTATATGACATGTGGAACATCATCGAATACCTGAGCATTAGTAGCAAGAGAAGGAAGCATGGGCAAACCCGCGGGCAAATCCCCGGAAACAGCACCCTCTTTGAGCTTCTCCATAGTTGCAGTCCCCATTGTTAGCGGCACCCAAGTGCAAGATTGTAGCGAAGATCCTGCTTGCAACTAGCCTGCTGTTGTGCAGCACAACAACACTGAAATAACACAACCCAGGAGACCCCCCCCCCGAAAAAAAAGGGAAGAAGAGATTCAGTCGAATCCTCAACTCTTGTTCTCCTCTTAATACATCGATTGTATCATCGACATAGAAATCGACACCAAAAATTGCCCATTGATTTCATGTGATCAAGAACTTCAGTGCGAGAGAAAGATATACTCAACAAGATTCTCAAAAGGATCCTTTCCACCTTTTGATGCTGGATGATTAGGTGGCAGGGGATTCATGAGGAGATGGTGGGAGATCTAAGTTATTCCAGTTTCCATCCCATTCCATCCACAAGGACGTATACTTGGCTTCAAAAAGACTTGATGATTTTGCCATTTATCAATTCACATTCCAACAGGACTGAAGAATGATGATGATAATTGGAAATCCTCTGTTGCGTGTAAAACTCTCATTAGTACATCTCTACTTATACCCCCTACTTGGGCCTCTACCCTTATTTACCACTATGTATAAGTACAGGTCCAAAGTCCAAACTCGTCACATTATTAAAGACCTGTACTTCATCCAAAGTATGGTATGTCTGGCTCGTTTTATTCCTAGGAGTGGAGATGCTCTTAAGAGAGTGAATTGTGGTTTAAGAATAATTCATAAACTGGCTTAAGTGTTTTCCATGCAGGGTAAAAGACCTGTGTTGTGCAGATCTGAGAACCTTAGTTCTGAGAACCTATGGTCCCAGTTCTGACATTTTATTTTATTTTATTAAGGTTCTCTGGGTGCGAGCTTGAAACTGGTTTTTTCATTTTCTAAACTTTTTGGTTCCAATTTTAGCACTTTTTTTCAAATTTAAGGATATTTGGGCTGGGTTCAACTGAATCCAGTTCCATGGACACATTACACACTCCCTAATGTGAGAGAGTGTGTATAGATGTAGGTTAGGCATTGCCTTGAGGGGCTTCACATGTCTGAGCCCTTGTGAGAATGAAAGAGGTGAATAGAACATGTGAAACACTAAAGGGGGGACCCTACATAAAACATTTTGGAACGAACGAAGCAACGTACTGTCTATCGTCTCTGGCCATGTCCTGCGACGCCCCGTACTGAACAGAAAAGCTGCTGGATGCCTGGCCTTAGTCTCTTCGTTTTTTTTAATCGTGGCGCTGCGCAGTGTCTGATAGTGTAGGTTTTTTTAAGTTTTTCGTTTTTAGCGTGATGCTTGTGTGTGGTCGTCAGAAGCACACGAGCACGAAGAGGGAGTGAGCGGGGGGAGGTGGGGGAGCGGGAACGTGACAACGTAAGGCGATGGAGACATCGCTTCGTTACGGAACCAGTGAGAAGCACCTTCTCCTGCATGCCAAAGAAAATTTCCTCCTGGACAACTCCTTCTACTTGCAGGTATGTCTATCGTCTCTGGCCATATCCTCGTCCGCTGCTTTTTTCTCGCCTTTTTTTGCCACCGTTTCTACATTGTGTGATGTGTCTGGCGTTGTTCCGGTACGCCGCCTTTCTGCTTTTGGCGGTCTGGGTGAGTTTTCTTCTGTCGTGCTTCTTGTCAGTTTCTGTGGTGGTGACAGGCTATGTGTTTTGCTCCCTTGCCTTTTTCTTTTTCTTTTCTCCCATGGAGTGCATGCCTAATTTCTCTGTGGGACCGTGTTTCTTGTTTTGGAGCGTGAGTGAGAATGAAGCGAAAGAGTTTGCATGTTTAAATTTTTGAGCCTTTGTTGTTACAAATTTTATGTCCGTAGGCAGAATGTTTTCGTCTTGAAGTTTGGGTATATGTGGATCTGGTTTGGGGCGATTTTAACCTCAGCAGACGTCAATGCTGGGGTAAAAGGACAGGGGGCATGTGCTATGGTGGGACAAGGTTTAGACTGCAAAATTCTTAGTGAGATTTTAGATTGAATTAAGTTGGGGCAGGTTTGTAGGGGAAAATTGGTATATGAATGCATTTTCCAGAAGTGCAGGAGGGGCCTACTGTGTCAATGATTTTTCCTCTTTTTCATTCCACAAATTCTGACCTAATATTTGCACACTGCAACGGGCTTCATTTTGGACCTTAGTATATGTCTGTGATGGCATACGCAATCTGCAGTCCTAGAATGTGACTCATGTCACTTTCAGTCCTCCTAACACCTTGTTACTCCATTTCTTCTGAAGAGCAGATTGGTAACTCTCATGGAAAGCAAGATCTAATTTGTATTACCACATGGATCATGAAGGAACATTAGTAGAAATGAACATCCTTGAACAGGAAGATTGCACACAATACATACAGTCAGGGTGAAGCATGGGCATAGGGGGAATTCAGGTTGGAGGATTTTGTACATAGTGACAAATTAGTGGTTGTGGTAATTGGTGATGACAGTGATGGGGTACATCAAAGCTTAACACTTAGGCTTTCTAAGGGTAACCACTAGCTGGACCTAAATCGATACATTATGCATGATGAAAGTAGCAGTCATCTCTACTTCTAGCTCATTACTAGCTCTCATACCTGTGGTGATGGCAGGTACATGGCAAGCTGAACACACACACAGGCAAAGCCCATGGTGTTGCTCAACTCAAGCATAAATTTTATCCAGAGGTACAGCCACTTAGCATGTATGTGGTTGTGAGGCCTCATGCTTTAGTTTCATCTTTGTCCATCATGTGCACATAGAGCATGCACTGCTGGAGCAGTTTGGGCATGTGTATGCTCACGCTGAGGGAAGAGCCAACCCTATGTAACATTGATTTAGAATAAGTTTCCATCCATTTTGGCTTGGGAGCACAGTGTTTGTGTGCAAAACAAACGTTGTGGGCTTAACTGATGTTTACAGAGTGCCAATAGACTTAATTTCTAACCTACTGCCACTTGCCTATGGTCGTCTCTTGAAGCCCACTATCGTGATAAGTCCATTTCAGGGCTTCAAGAATACTGCTAATAATCACAGTGAAATTGTTGTGTGTTATCAAAGGCTTGCAATTGCTGTAGTCCCAACCTTGTCCAAAGTCCATGTGCATTAATTTCAAAATGCAATATTTAACAAATGGCTAGTTCTGAGCATGGAAGTTATTTCACTCTGGTATACATACAAAGATTGCTAATGCTGTTGGTTTGGCTGGCTATGATGCAGCTGCTGACAAGCTTAGATGTAGGGGCAAAGTTTGACTCACAGTTCAGGGAGTTCACATATGATATCCAAGGGAAGAAGACACTACCTGTTACAGACAATGGCTTGCTCAGTGTGGACATAAAGGGAGGATATAATTTCAACCCAGGTTCCAAGCAGGTGTGTTTCAAATGTCTTTTCCATAGATGACTCTGATTGGGCTTCCCATCAGGTTTTCCATGGATAGGGACCATGTTATGTGCTAAAAATTTCCTACTTGCCAGTGTTTTGTGGGTAATAGAATGTTGGGGCTCTTGAAGAATTCTAAGGTGAATGTGGGATGATGAGATGGGGATGAAAGTTCACTTGAAGTATTTTCCAGTGCTCTACAATGTCTTCCTCAATGGTCTCTATGTATAGCAGTATTAGGAGTCAGTAGCTCATGTGAAAATAATGCTCCACTGTGGAAATAGGGAAGGCCCAGGGGTGTAGTGGAACTCAGCTACAAAGTTTTCAACTTCACAGAAGATCAGGACCTAAAACTAAAGATTGGCTATAATGTTGTTAAACAGGTACGTGCCTCACTCATAATCAATTAGATGCAGAGAAAGTTGTTAGGAATCATTCTGGCAGGATGGGCATTACTGATGTGCAGACTTATTTTCTTAAAGTGGAGTAGGACGTAAAAGTTGTCACTTGAGTGGCTTGATTCAGGAAACTTTTTAAAGCTTGTCTAGAAGATGGATCTGACAGATACCCATGAATGTGGTTTATGATACACTGTTCTATGATGTAATGCAGTATGGGTATGAATATCACTCTATTGTGCTCACTATTACTAAGATACATACTTTGTCTCTGTGAACAGAAACCGTACTTCCAGATAAGGGAGAACAATTGGACTTTAAATGCAGAGGTTAATGGTGGCTGGAGTGTTAACTACGACTTGTAATCTACTCATCGGTTGGTGGTTAGCATATTACTCAGTCCCAGTTAGGTCTTGCAGTTATTGGAGGTGGACTACATTTTTTTCCTGGAATTCCTTGTTCTCAAAGAGACTTCTGTGTTCTCATATTCTCAATTACTGGCCTCTCCCTTCTTGACTTTTCAGGGTTAATCTTCTGATCTGGGCAAGGTAGCCATTCCTCTCACCACTGTGCAGGTGTTTTAAGCCCTCTATGACTTCAGACAGTTCATTTTCTGCTTGAGGATTAAGGCTCAACATATGTTTGCTGTGTCATAGGTACTACAAATTCCCTTTTCCATGCATTCTGCAATGATTTTACTGTATAGAGCCAATATTTAAGCAGTTGAGCTGCTGTGCATCTGTTGTGGATTATGTCCATTGAGCAGAAGGTGGTCCTTAGAGCTGGGATCAAACCTGATTTTTCTATGAATCCCAAGCACTATAATATGAACACTCTCATACTGTTGAAGTTGATAGGAAGTTTGTGGTCATTTTACAACCATTTCTTTCAGGCAACCTTCAGAAACTCTGGAACAAATTGGGTGGTATGTTCATTGTCTCAGCAACACAAATAAGTGTGAGGAATCTCCTACTAGAAATCAGATTTACCAAACCAGAGTTTGTTGGGTGAACACATGGATCCAGAACATGCGCAACAATCCCTTTGGTATGCTGGAGCAGCAAACTCAGAGCTGAGGGATGTGTTGTCCAATTTACACATTGTGACTTTCAGAGAACTTGGGCTGATACAAGTCACTACCTGAACCTATCATTGCACCTTGCTGCATCCTCTATTATATCCATATCCATCAAGTTTGGAAAGTTCTCCATTTTTGGGTTGCTCTGGGAATACACAGCTTCACAGATGAGAATCTGTGTGCAAATGGTACTGCCAGTTCCTATACAAGAAGTTCAGGAGGTGACTCACAATTAGCGTAAGCTCTGCCACCAACTTCAAATGAAATCCTGGCCAATGTTACATGGCCATCAAAACACCTAGATAGGGACTCTCTCTAAAGACTTGAGTGTAACCAAGGCTATTCCTTCAAAAAATCATCAACAAAATAGCTCTGTTCCAAAATCAACCTGCTGAGAAAGACGAATGCCACTGACTGGATGGATCATCTGCATGAAATAACAGCATTTATAGCTCATTCCTGCAATATCTAAGTTCAAAATCCCTTGAAATTAACTTTTCTCCCAAGAACGTGTTTTTCTGGTACTACAGGATGGACAGGCTGGCCGATTTTGCCATCTTAGCCATCAGGTAACTCATACGAATATTGCAAGGGGAGGGCGCACTTGACAGAATCTGCCAGGCCTCTGCCCATTCCAGGATGTAATGGTTTATAGTAAGTTGTAAAATATATTAGGTAGGATAAGTAAGCGAGAAATGACAGAATTGGCTGCTCCTGCCATTTAAGAAGGCCTGAAAGCCTGCCGACTGGGCAAGTGTGGACCTTTACTAATATGTTAACAGTCATGGGCAGTGGGTTCCATTGTACTCCCAGAGCGCACCCACAGGCCTGGCCGTGCTTACCAGCAAATTCACAATCAACCTTCTAAAAACTGTGCTCTAAAACCAAACCATTGTTGAAATTGTTGGAAATTGATAGTGGAAGAATGAGAGAATAGAGATGAGAAAAACATTTATTTACTACAAGCTTTTCACTGGAGCTTAGGATTTCACAAGTTATTACAAACTTTATGATTCACGCCCGAGCTTTGGCCTAGTTTTAAATAGGACATAAACATCTCACACAAACGTTCCCTTCTGTAATATCACATGCACAAAGTCATTCTGTCATGCAGACATTACCTCCACCATAAATGCAATGAAGATCACATGTAATGAAATATTTTAGCTAAGCTTAACCAAAGTATTTCTTAGGTCCAAAAGTTAAGTGCATGAAGGACAAATATTGAAAATAAAAGTAACTTGGTAAATGTAAATTGATAAGATGTTGATACCCAACCAAAATCGTGACCAAAAACAAAAGACTTAATAAAGTTGTCCATAAAATCAAAGAAATGTGGCACTAGAAGTCCATGTTTGCCTAATGCATGAACTAAGATTGTAAACACAATACCAAATTTTTACAAAGTAGACAAAGGGGGCTCAAAACTAGATTTTGCACCTAGACTTGGCATGAACTAAGTTTGGTGCCAAGTTGCTAGGCATATTATGAAACAAAACTTGTGCTTCTTAAAATTCTTGTGTAATGTTTTTTGCAAGTGGTGGTGAGAGTAGTGTGCTTGGAGTGAAGTTAGAGCTTTTGTGCAAGGACAAGAAGGTGGGTAGAGGGTGTGCAAGAAGAGTAGAGTTTTGTGTAGAACTTGTGCAGACCAAAACAAACACATGCACATTTATCCCCAACTAAATTAGAACAATCATTCGCTTGGAGAAAATCACAAGACTCATTGACCCACACTATTGAAATTCAACCTTGTGTTGTGAATGAATGGAGTTGGCAACTTGGTTTTTGAAACAAGAGTAGAAATGTTCCTTTGTCAAGTTATTTTCTTTTTTCAAGCAAGGTTTAGACCCAAATATATCAATAGGGGAAGTCTATCTTTGTATATTTAATGCAACATGTGAAATAAAGGGGTATTATTCGGTATGCTATGAAATAGTAGAATATTAAAGAAATATTTTATTATTACAAATATTCTAAACATATTCTAAATATAGTTTCATAATCCGATTCTAAACATCTTATTTACATTTAACCAAATGAGAAGATTTTTAAAAATTCAATAAGTTACATCTTTTATAATTTTTACACATTATTTGTAAAAAATGGAAATAACTTCCTTTAACTAGATAAACTTGGTGTTACTAGTCAATGCTTGGGAAAATGATGTATTTTACAATTGTCACACTAAAGACCTCACCCTTTGTGGGGCAAATTTCTTTTTCTCATTGTGGTCAATTTTCATATTTTATTAATTGGTGCATGGCTGGCACAATCCTTGAAGCAATTTGAACCTAAGCTTCCAATAGTGGCAAGACTCGTTTTGTTTTGTATCTTGAAACCTCACAATTGAAACCATGGACTACTTTGTGAAATCCCTAATCATCTATTCCTTCTTTTCATGAATGTCATTGTCATTGAACATATTATCATTCATTTGCTTAAGTTGCAATCACACCCAATGTTAGCACTAACCACTAACACGGAACTAACACTAAGCTAACATTAAACCATTTTTTAAAACAATAGTAAATCCTATGTTAATTAACAATTTTTTTAAAACTCACATCAGATCAATGTTAGTTAACTTTAGGTTAGTGTTAGTTAGCACCATGATGATGGATTCACACCATTGTCATGGTGTTTGGAAAACCCTAACTATATTGAAGGCCATTTTCCATGTGTACTACATTCCCAACTTTGCTACACCTTTTGTTTTTTTTCTCATCATGATTGTTTCACTTTCGGTCATCACAAGCTCCCTGCTCCATCGCCCTGTAGCAACCTCCTTTCTTGTTCTTTTCTTGTTTCAACAATTTTTGTTTCAACATCTTCATGACTACCACATTTCATCACCTTCCAGGCTTCCATCATCATAGCTTGAAAAGCTATTACCAAATAGGCTATCCATGGCGTTCTTAAACTTGATTTACAACAATTCCATAGTTACAACAATCTTGGTTGTAGCAACAATAGCAAATAGGTTGAAGAGAAGAAAAAAGAGGTTGAACGCAAAGATGGGTAGATGAGAGTGGAGGGGAACATGAAGGGAAAACAAAAGGAGAACAAGAACCAAATATTGTGAACATGCATGCTAAGTTACCATTGAGTTATCCCTTCCTTTTTGGGGCTAGTAACTAACATCATGTTGTAGTGGTAGAATCTTCATTTTTTGTAGATTTAGTGGTAGCTACCACCAACTAACCAGTTTCTTAACATCGCCTTAACATTTTGTGCCACATATAGGATGACACATAGGATTCAATGTTTGTAAACATTTTTGGTGTGATTCAACCATTTTTTCTTATTGTTATAACATTGAGTTACCATTAAGACTAGGTGTGATTGTAGCTTTATGGACCTTTTAATGTTGTGTTTTCATTGAATAAACAAAGGTTAATAAAAGGTTACATGGGTGAAATGTAACATGACATGCATTTGATATTATGAAACTAATAGATTTAAACATTCAATCATGAACCACACCCACCACCTTAAGCCACTATTTTTTAAAAAGAATATTATTGACATCTTTTTTAAATATTATTTAAAATGTTTTAAAATATTTTAATTTTTTATATTATTATTTTCAGGTTTATATTTTAAATATTTCAAAATAGGTAAGTGAGTAGGTATTAAAATCTACCAAACTTAACAAGGTATGAATAGTTTTACGTCATAAAAGAAATGGTTACAAATGTATTCAATTTTTATTTGGATAATTATTATTCATTACATTGATTTCAAATTTTCAAAATATGTATATCAATATATTGAAAATAACATTGAATAGAAAAAACTTTATTTTTTATTTTAAATGTTATATATACAACATTAAGTAGTGGTTTTAATTATTTTGGTACATGTTTGCAAAATTACACCTTAGTATAATGTTTTTTTATTGCTAAACAATCTCATTGCAAAGATTTCCAAGGCATTTTAAAAAATAATGCTTACAATTTGAAGATGCTTTGACATTTTGCTTACACATGTGGTTGACCTACTAAAGCCAAATGATTTGACAATTGACATTTGGATTAAAATCCAAACTATGACATGAAAATAATTTGAAGGGCCTTTTTTGTGCCCATTTGATTTGTAGTGGTGATGGTCTTCACAGTTTTGTGTTCCATTAGTTCTATATAATTTTATAGGTAGTCCAATAAGTGGTCTTCATGGTTAATTATTATGTTCATTGTGGTTTTATAGAGCTTTCTAGGCAATCATAATGATCCTCATCCTCTTGCTTTTGTAATGCCCAACCTTATAAGGGGTCATAATGATCATCAAGGTCTTCCTTTTGCTACACCCGAAACTTTATAGAGCTTTATAAATATTGGTCATAAAAAATATTCATTTTCTTCCTTAAATTAATGTACTAAGTTTTTTAGGGCTCTATAATTAGTCATAATTATTTTCATGTTCTTTCTTTTGTTATACCTAATTCTAATGAACTTAATAGGTGGTTATTTATACATGGGTTGAATGCAAATGTTGTGCACTTTGTGAGTGTTCTTTTGAAAAAATGGTAGATGGTTTGAAAAGATTGTGAAAATAGGAGTGGCAATAGGCACAACAATATAAGGTTGTTACCTATTATCATGGGCATGAAACTATGACAAAGAAAAGATTTCCAAAGCACATGGAAATGAAGACAAACTATGGCAAAAACATCCCTAAATTTAAGTCCAACCATGAATTATGGTAATCAAAGACAAAAACATAAAGTGTGTAAGAAAAAGGTTGAAATGTAATTTTCTTTTATAATGCATTTATAATGTAAATAAATGCATAGGCTATGGGGAAAAAATATACCTTAGATTAGTTTTTAATAGACTATTTAAGATAATGAAAGGAACTATCTTTAATTATATATGTTTGGGGACCTAATCCAAAGAAGCTTGCATGAGGGCTTCCATATAATTCATTGTCTAAAGAACTATCTTGAACACCTTCCTAATTAAACATTATGGAAAGTGTTTACATGCTAAAATGCACCAACTTTTGACAAAATTTTGAATTTTAAACCATATTTTTCATAAGCCCAAAATGTAAAGTTGTGATTTTTCTAAAGACATTCATCTTTTCCAATGATGACCATGTGTAGTATATCCTAGGTTAATATCTTTGTGAAACTTTGTTTTAATTCCACAAAATCATGACATGAAAATCTTTGTCATTTCCATTGATTTTTGGTGTCATTAAAAGTTCATTAAGATTTTCCGTGATGTTAAATGGTTTAAAGGAATTCATTTTGAATTGCAAAGTTCACAATTATGAATTTTGGAGGAAAAATTGTTATTATATTATGAACCATGATTATAGTGAATCCATTTTTACTCTTTTTTAAAACCATGACATTACAATTTTTAACATTTTAAAAGTCCCCCATTTAATGTAAAAATTCCAGTTTTGAATGCACCACTTTTATATCACACTAGATGCCATGAAATTTATATGAATGAGTTCCTTTTCATAGAATAACAATAAAAAAGTTGACATGAAACACATTCCAATCAATAATTTAAGTGCAAATTATATGATGTTGTGAAGTCCATTTATGGACACTTTAGCTTGCAAATATTTTGAATGAAAAATGGATGGTTGTGGATGAACTTTTTAGACTATTGATGAAAAGGAAATGATGATGGATGAACTTCATCCATGATTATGTTGACAATGAACTTCACATATTATATTAATTTAAAAATTAATTTAAAACATCTTGTTAGATGTCTTTAAACATTGTTAAAATAATGACTATAATGGAATGTTATCCATGAAAGCCTTGCATAACTTGGTAATTTGGTCCCTTGTAGAGAAAAATTGCAACAACAAAATGTGTAATCTTTACATCTTAACACCATGGCCACTTTGAATTCATACAATGTACACTTGGCAACCAACAATAATTAATGACAAGAAATTAAATAAGCTGCCAAACTTATTCTTGGCACTATGTGGAGGGTAGTTTACATTGAATATCAAGCGACTTATTTTGATTCATAATTTGCAAAAGAAATTATGGAGGATTGCATACATGAGACCTTTCAATCATTGAAAACGAGCAATTCAAATGAAAAGGGATTTGAAACCACAATTTTGCAATGTGATGAGGTGTTAGAGCATTTGAATGTTACAAATGGATAATGTGCTAAAAGAAACATTAGAAGAAATCTCATTCATTCCAACCATATGTTTATGATTAATGTGTGACTAATGTCCAAAACAATTCAATTTGCGACTACACTTGTACCAATCTTATGTGGCATTTTAATTGCAAGGGTTCATAGTTGCATATAGTCACAAATCCAAATTTTCAATCATACATGTGATTATAATGTGTGACTACCATAAGTTTAGATGAAAATATGGATGAAAAATGAACATATGTCATCCATTATGGGTGATAATCATTAATGGTTAACAATTAAGTTATTTTTGCAACTATATTTACAACTATATGATTGGATGACATGTGACAGTTTGCTATTATAATTCAAAGTGTACAAACTAATTTACTAGTTATTAGGTTGCTAAAAAAGGTTATTATAATCTAGGAGGTAAATTAAATAAAGTAAATTAAAGAGGTAGTTGGTAGGTTAGGTTGTTAATTAATTAGTAGGTTAGGTAGTAAGTAGCTAATAAGTAAAATAAGTAGTAGGTAGGTTAAATTGTAAATATTTTATTGTGTGGATATGTGATTTTTTGAATGTGATTTATTTAATTAATAAGCTAGGTAGTAGGTAGCTAAGAAAACTTATAAATATTCAATTATTTGAAAATATGATTGTGTTTTTGTATGGGACAAAAAATGTGATAGTGTTGTAGTGTTTCCCTTTCATTATAATTTATCTCATATCCTTTGTTTACAACTTCAAACTTGTAAAGTATATAGCTAGATGTAAAAGTGAATTAGATTCATGGTATGCATTATAAACATTCAAAATGCATGTGTCATTTGAAATAAACCAATAAAAAATGTTTACTAACAACAAAATAAATAAGATCCTACCTACCTAACCTAACTTAAGATAGATTTTAATCAATTAACTATAACAATTAATTAATGTAATTATAATATATCTTTCTTGAACAAATGACAAATTACCACACATTTTATGGCCATTGGTTACTTAAACTACTATGTGGCTAAATCCAAACCACCCATCAATGGGACATATGGTAACATGAAAATATCCCAAATGCAGTTGCAAATTTGGGTTCCACATCATATTAACCACCATACATGGCAATGAATATATTTTTTTAACATAGTCATAAGGTTTGCAATTGCACTTTCAACTTCATGGTCATGTCATGTTTTTTACAATTAACTATATTATGTCAGTTATCTAAGGTGGCATTTGTAGTTGAAAGTGTCTATTACAATTACAAATGAGTTGCAAATTTAATCAATGTTTCAATTGTTGATTTTCAAATTCTTCTAATGAAACATTTTGAAAAAAATTAAAATTTGATTAATGGTATACCCATGTCCCTAACATCATCTTTAATTAATTCTAATCATTTGAATTAAAAGGACCTACAATTGTTCATAATGTCACTTTGGACCATAAACCCATTGTAGCCCGAGTGAGAAACAAATGACCAAGATTTTAATCCAAAAGCATGGATCAAATCCACATAGTAGTGTGATTCATGGTCACCTTATCACTATGAGAAATCATGACTTTTCAAAATTTTAACTTGATCAAAGTATCCACATTGACCAAAAGGTATGTCCATTTTGATTAAAAGTTTAGGGCATGAAAAACACATGTTACATTTGACTAGTACATTTGATTAAAGTGACCTTTTTTTATTAAATGTTCAGTCAAATATTTGGTCAAAATGGACAAATGTCTATTAAAATGGCCATGGCTTAATCAAATTGGCCATATTGAATTCATAGGGTTTAATCAAATTGACCATTATGATTTGACACTTAGCCAAATGAGTTATACTCATTTGATGACTTAACCTATTTGTTAAGCTTAAGCTGCCTACCTAACCTAACATAACTAGTATGTTAGGCTAGGCTTAAACTACCTATTTCATCTAACATAATTAATAAGCTAATAGGCTACTTGTTAAATAATAACTTAATTAATAGCTTAGTTAAATAGCCTGGCCTAAACCTATTTAGTATAAGTTACTTAGGACGTATAAGCTTAAGATTATTAAATAGCCTATAACTAGGTAGTGTAAGCCTTCTAGGTAGGTATTTTAGGTGACCTAGGCTTATTAAATAGACCTATTAGCCATGTAAGTAGCCTACTAGCCTATGCCTACTAGGTAAATAACATAGGCCACTATGCCTAATAAATCTATTTAACATGGGTAGGTAGGCTATCTTACTAATTAGATAAATAGTTTAAGCCACCTAAGCCTACTAAGTAGGTAACCTAACCCAGGCTATTGAAATATATTTGGTAGTTACATACATAGCATAAGCCACTTAGGCCTTCAAGGTACGTAATTTAACTTAGGCCATTTAGGCCTACAAGGTGTGTAACTTAGCCTAAACAACCTAGGCCTATTAAATAGGTATGTAGCATAACTTAAACTACTTAGGCCTACTAGGTAAGTACATAAACCTAGGCTACATGTTTATGTAAACCTACCTAGGCTACCTATTTATATAAACCTACCTAAGCTAACCTATTTACAACCTACCTATTTATGTAAATAGTGTAAAAAAATTCAAGTTCATTTAGTGTAGTATGTTGAAAAAAATTCAAGGAAGTTAATTATAATATGTTGGTTCAAAATCAGGTTCATTACAATATGTTGTCCAAAAAAAATCACCTTTTGGGGTGGTGCTACAATAGTTAAAGATTTGACTTTTCAATGTGGAGGTGAGGAGTTTTAAGTCCCCGCATTTACAACCTAGGCTACCTTGGCTACTTAAGTGACTTAATTAAGTAACTTAAGTTACAAAGCCTACTAAACCACCTAGCCTAGGCTCCTTGGCCTAGCTTAGGGGGCTTGGCCTAACTTAAGTGGCTTGGTCTAACCTAGGTGGTTAAACTATGTGGCCTAACTTAGCCCTAGGACATAGTGTTAGTAGGTAAATAAATAAATATTTCTTTGGCATAATTGAGTATTTGGTTTATTAATTAGGTAAGGTAGGATAGGCTAGGGTATTAATATTTCCATATAAATTTTAAATAAAAAATTTTAGATAATATATATTTTTGGTCATTGCCCAAATTATATTATTGTCACAATGGTTTAACAAAAAAAACCCCACCAAAAAAACCTATTCAAAATGGTCATGTCCAAAACAATTTGTCCAGAATGGCACTCTGGTCAAGTTGGACATGGGAGTAAAAAAATCATATAGGGGTCTTTTTGATTGAAATTCTTGGTCAAAAAGGTCGTGATTTCTTATAGTGTATTATTTTTATGTACAAATTAAAATTGATTTTTAAAATTTGTGGGTCAACTTTGATAACTTGCTTAAAACAATTGAATTTTCCCATATTATGATGCATGCCAAGTTAAGTTTGATCTATAAAGCTAACCACAAACTTTATCATAAACCTTTTAGTTGACCTTAACCCTAAACATTAGTTCTTTATACTGGGAAAAATAAAGATTTAAGTTTAAAATCTAATATGTAACATTCAATTTGATCATAACCTTAAACTTAACATTAAAATCTAGTCACTATCCTTAAACTTGACCAAGTAACTTTCATCTAAAATTGCATTAAAAATTCAAAATTTGCCTAAACCTTAACCCATAAATCTTGAATTTCATTTACAACTGAACATTGTTTATAACCCCACCCTTAACCCCAAATGTAATCAATAACCCTAACATTAATCCTAACATCAACCCTAAAAATTGAACCTACAAGCTTTTAATTGGCAACTTTCAAGGTCACAAAGTTGGCATTTCACACGAAAAACCAATTCATCAAAATTTACCAAAAGGAACTTGGTCAAATTCTTGAACAAATGTTGGGATGGTTCACATTGTGGCCAACATGTTACAAACACCAATAGTTAGATCCACAAATTGATCATTCCTCTCTTCCATCTCATATGCATTGAAAAATTCCTTAAAGTTGTTAGTAGTAAATGTTCATTGAAATAACATTGTAAATTTTTTATTCATATCTTCAAACATTTTCTCATTGTTTTAAGATGAACTTAAATCATCACTATTAGGAGCCATCACTAAACCTCAAAAAAAACATTTCTTATGTTTAAGTGAAAATCAAATGACAAAATGTTTGGGAGAAGTTGGACCTCCTTATGTTGTTTTCATGAAATATTTTGTGTAAATATTCTAGATATTACCTTCTACCTAGCCTATTCCTGGACTCTATCGTTTTAGGCTTCTTTTTAATTTGATCATTCTACATACACAAAAACCTTAACTTAAAAAAATTGGGTTGTAAGAATAATTTCATCCCTAACCTTAAACCTTGGTCTATAGACCCTAAACCCAAATGTTAAAACTTGAATTATGACTTAAACATTTTATGTGGGACAAATCATATAATTAAACACAAACCCCAAACCTTAACTTTTAACTTTTTTTCAAAACCCTAAGATTTATACCTTAAAAATTCAAAACCTTAAACTCTAAAACTTTGACTATAAAATTTTAGAATTAAACCCACAAACATAAACTTTAAAAGCTTTAAACATAGACCTTAAAATCTCAACCTTAAAACCTCAATCCTAAACCCCCAATCCTAAAATTAAATGACAACCCTAAACTTTAAAACTAAAACCCTAAAATATAAACTTTTAAACCTCAAACCTTTAACCTAATAACCTTACAACTTATAAAAGCCCATGTACCACATATTTAAGTTGGACAACTTGGAATTGAAAAAAAATTGTGTGTGGTCCTTAAAACATTTCCACCATGATACTATTTAAGCCTACAATAACAATTTGTGATAAAAATTGTCATTGAATTCCTCATTTGGACCCTAATATCATCAAATTTCAATTGCCCCTCCCATTGGGAGCTCCCTATGATGGCAATGATATGTTCTTTGCCATCATCACCAAAAGTCCTTGTACTGATGCAAAAGAGCAATTTTTTCATTGTTGTCATCAAGCTCTTGTCATGAATCTCGTAACATAAGAACATAATCATCCCACTATGTAAAAAATGTTTCAAGATTTATTGTGTGTTTCTACCAAAAAACGTAAATAGCTTTAGACGATTTTACAATCATCACAAAAAAACAAAAATGTTCCACAAAATATTTCAAAAAATTAGTCTTGATCTTGAGCCTTAGATTGTTGTTGTTGCTACTATTTTTAATTATGTACTTTGTTGTAGTTTGTCATATAAGCGCCTTTGTTTTTGCATCGAGTGTGACTAATGAATGTAGTGGAAAAGGTAGGAAACATTTCAGGACTCACCTAAGAAGTCATCTAATAAGCGTTTGCATGTGCAAGTGAAAGACATGTCAAAAGAGTCTAAAACATTTGAGATGGTTGTTAGATTTTGCTTTAATGATGACAAAAAGTAGCTACTTTGATTTAGTTGACAAACATTGCCATGTTACAATGTGCCACAAAACTCCCAGAGATGATAAAAATTGTGTGCAAAGGAAATTTATGAGTGCTGGTGTTCTAAAGATGGGAAGCAATGTGCCCATCTTGCAACAAGCAAGAAGCTTCAATTAACAACAAAGCAAAGAAGACACAACTAGTGCATCGTTGTGTGAATTTTCTAGCTAACAAAACTTTTTCATCTTTCTCCTTTATTGCAAAGTGTCTCTCTTGCATTCTTTGTCTATTTTTTTTTTCTTTTTTCACATGTTTTCTCCACAAGCTTTTTGGAGCAACAAGACAATAGCAATGATCGCAATGGGGAATGGCACTCCTTCAACATGATTTGACCTGCAAACTCCTCAACAACTCGACTTTAACAAGGTGAGCTTGCAAGTTTACAATGGAAATGCTCTTAAAGTTTCCTAAGCAGTGCTTAGTACGAGACCTTAAACATTAAAATTAAATCTTCAAGAAAAGTCAAAACATGCCGGTTTGGCTCAGCATTTTTGCACAGTTTGCTAAGGTTGATAAAATGCAAAAAAAAGTTGTGCACTTGCCAAAAAAGAGTAATAAATATGATCTGACTGTTGGTCCCTTATTTTTTATTGGTCCAGGTGGTTTGCTATTACTTGTCTCCCACCTATTTGCAGTATAAGTTTTAGGTTTATGGGCGAGGTTGCAAAAAAGTAAATAAATAAACGTGGATGTGAGAAATCTTTTTGGCGGGGTCACGTACCAAGCACACTCCTTTTTATTTTTTTATCATTTGGGCATTAACTGGGGATGCTCTTAGTTCGTGAGTCCCATGTTGAATTTTGTCATTTGGGTTATGACTTTTTGCCATTTTGTGGATAACATCAAAGAAGGCACAAGTAAACAAACAAGGGGCCAACTGGGTGTGAAAGGGAGTTGTGGACCGGGCATGACTTTCCAGGGTGCTATGTGACTGGTTTGGATGTCTTATTTAGGCACTTTTTCAGGCTCTTTCTTAGGTGGGACAGGCAGGCTGCCATCTACTGGATGCACTTTTGGTGTGGTTGAATGTTCCTGCACAGCACTTCCATCCTTAGCTTGTTTGCAAGCTATTTTTTACAACTACATGTAGTCCAACATCCAGTGCGCAATTGTTCATCTAGGGAACATCCAACCACAATCTGGGAGTGGAGAGTGGACGTTACAAGACACGGTTTTCTAGATCATATTATAACTAGGTTTGTTGACTTATGCGCCCACATGGTCTGTCCTCAAGTACAACCTCTAAAACACCCACTTCATTGTTCAATGATAGAGCGAGCCTTACTAAAAACTAGGTTGGCCAGTGAAGTAACCTACCTCTATTTTAAGGGACTCAGGTAGGTAACATCTTATATGACCTAGCAATGAAACACAACTACTTGCTGACAGGGTTCTTTTTTTCAGTTTTCTCATGTTTCACCCACAGTGGCGATAAGCCATAATAGGATTTAGCTAAATGTGGCTACAAGACAAATAAAAATGTAGAAAAATTTAACAATCCTATTATATGGTGGCCACCTACTAGAACTTATTATCTAAATGTGGCTATTTTTTAGGAAGGAAGATAAAAATCTGCCTTTTTTTTTTTTTAAAGTGCTAAAAAAGTGGCTAATTTTATGGAATTTTAGTACTGGGTGTCCTCCATTCAAGGATGATGTTTGCCAGGCCTAATTTTTTTCGCAAAATGGCTACAATTAGCCAGAAAAAAAACCACTGCTCGCTGGTACTCATAGATCACAATCACATGGGCAAGGCTAGCCTAATAATACCTTCTTGCTTTCATTTGAAACATTTTGAAACGACCCATTACCCTATAAAAGAAGCAGCTAACTTTCTGCTTGCAACCAGGAAAGTCATCTTCAGTTGGTTAAAAAGCGTTTATTTCCTCCCATGACCTTGCGGCCATTGTGGATGTCCGAAACTCAGTTCTTCATTCATTAATTCATCCCAACAGATGCAAATATGTAATATTCAGCTTGCAGACGCTTGACAACGGCTTGCAATAACAGGGCACACTTTAATCAATGTGTTCATTTGATGTAAACAAGCAGATTTCATTAATTCATTCTGCTCAATGTTTTAGAAGGCTCTGATTGTCCATCTCCTTGCAGTGACACCCTGCTATATCTACATTATCCCTGAAGTAAAGTCCATGGTAAAGTCCAAATATGAGGGGATTACAACAATAAGGCCCCACCCAGGTGTGAGCTGAGCGGGTCCTGCATTTTAGTAAATCCCTCCTCAAAGGGCTTTACTGGGATAAAGACCTGGATGAATAAAGACACCGAAATATTTGGCGTGCATGGGAGTCCTGCATGGGAGTACCTGGGGAAGGCAGGGTAGCTTTTTAGAAAACCGGGAAAGGAGGATGAGAATACATAATGTACTGCCAAAAGGGGAAGCATAGGATGAGCCCTCCAATCATTCTGGCTTGCAAGTTGCAACTGCATCTCTGGTTTTAGATTTTTAAAAACATTGGAGGGCTTGGTCTTTAGACTTACATCAACATAGCAGGGCTTAGACTGTATTCTGTATAAAGCCCTGTAGAAAAAAGCGGCCTTATGCATAAGGGAACATCTGCTCCTGAGGGCCTCCCCTAATTTGCATAGGTCCCAAAATCAGGGAGACTTGCCAGAGCAGGCCTTGCTGAGCATAAAAGTACAAAAGGCTTTTTTACCTGAATGGCGAAAGGTTTGCATGTGAATGGCCAAATTTCTGTGAGTTGCTGAACACTTTTTTGGTGTGGTCAAAGACAAAGGCAAAGACCTTACTGTACTTGTCCTTTTTTTCCTGAGACGCGCTCTCCTGGTCCCTTTCATAAAGAACTGGTAGAAATTTGTTTCAGTGTATGTGGAGGGCGCCTAACCTAATTTGCAGAATTGGGGCTTAACAGGGATTTTCTTGTAGGATAATCTTATAGGGGATTTCCACGCAAGTGTAACGTGAAAGCCCCGGGATGGGGGCATACCCTAAATTAATTCCCCCTCAGGCTGAAGGCCACAGGCTGGTATTTTGGGAATGCCCCTGCCCGAGGGCTTTACCTGTTGCAATATTTTTTAAAAAATTACTGTTATAATTAGCGGGTACCAGATGGGGTACCCCTTGGGTACCACGATTAACTTTTTTTGAATGTATACCTGGCTGACATCCTTCTGAAAAACAAAAAAACTAAATGCAGGCATTTGGAGAAGGAAATGCCTGCCCCCAAAAACAGAAAGTGCCTCCTCTCAACAGAGGAGTTATTACGATTGGTAATGTGGCCTCCCAATAGACTGAGAATTCCTGCCAGGTTTTTACGACACTAGTTTAGCTTCCCCTATACAGAAAATGCTCTTCAAAAGGAAGAAAACTCTCTAAGCCCTTGTCCTCCCTAAACAAAAAAAAGAAACATAATATTTGCCATGCCCCAGGAACCCTCTATTGGCTGTGATACTGAAACAAGTGAAATGAAAACACATAAGCTGAAACTTGTACATTTAGTCTAAAACTGTCGAAATTCTGAAAACAATCAAACTGGGGTTGCTGGAACCATTGTTTGAAATAATAGAATATTTGGAATTATTTGGATCAAAAACTGCTGATTATCAGTGACAGGCATGGGAAGTCGTAGATGTGATGTGGATGTTCATGCGCAGAGAGGCCGTGCACATCATGGGACCGGGCCTACGATTAATTTTAGCGCGCTTCTGAACACCGCAGTCGTCTATAATCGGCAAAACTTAGAACGGAGATTCGGGTGGTGAACTTTCACGCGGCGATAAAGTCTTCTGAACACATCAACATAGATAGTAGCTTTCTCTATGCCCTAGTATTGATGAGACATCCATGAGAATAGTTTCTCGTCTGCGAGGTCGCCAATCTACAAATTGTAATGGTGTAAAGTCGTTATGAACCGAAGGCTGAATCATCATCGAGCTCACTAATGACAACCATGTCACACTCTCACGTTTCGAGGTCAAAGGGGATCTTGCTCGTCGTCCGAAAAAAGGAAGAGGGGGATCTTCTTTAAGGATTTTGTGACGTCGCCAAAGTGGCGGTAATTCACAAAATAATTTAGCCAAATTTGGCTACATACTCGAAATGGAAGTAGAAAAGAAACAGAATCCTTCTATATTCTTGGCTGCTAGTGGAACTTTTCATGAAAATCTGGCGATTTGAAAAGAAATTCTTCAAAAGCCGGCGAATTTGGGTCATTTTTTTCATGAAAAATCTTTTGTGTAGTCGAAATCATATTTTTTAGGACGAAATTTGGCGAAAATTCGCCAGTAAAACAGACACTGGGATCTTCTGCCTTCATGAATCCTGCCTTCGTGACTCGACAGAATAAGCGCCTGCTATTTTTCCTATCAACGTCTGCTTCCACTTCTCATCATTAGTGCTCGTCCAAATTTTCCTTTCGTTATACCAAGAAATCTTTTCACAAGTGTGCATATTTTCGTAGTGTTGGAGGTACGCGTGTAGCAGCCTTTGACGCTTTGGGAGTGGTGACATTGCAGTTGTAGAAGGAGAGCTGCCGGAAGACTTGCTGGAACACGAATGTTCACGACAACACTACAGGACTAGCGTCTTGGATAGTTCAATTTCCATTACTGCGCACTTTAAGCAGACATCGATGGCAAGGTGTAGTGTGTTTGGAGGCTGTCTAGCACCGACGACCTTGCTGCTTGTCGTGCTCACCCTGCTGGTATCCTCTACTGTCGCGGGTATGTTACACTTCTGCCAGTATGTCTTACGCTCTATTGATGACTGTTTTCGTTTTGTAAATCTGTTTTTGAAGCTTCAGAGATACGACCCTAGGTGTAACAGCAGATTTTGGATTTTTGGTGTTAGCTTCCAGAGTTGAAGCATTTACTATGACTCTCCTTGCAACTTGTTGAAGTTTTGGAGTCAAGTGAACCTTCTCCAGACCGTGTACATACTGCTCGCATCTATTTTGCTCCATCAATCCTTTAGGAAACTTCACACCTTGTCTGTGTGTTCGTGGATTGATTTTCTATTTGCAATATCAACATCTTTGATCATGTACCTTTTGAGCACTATGTCCTAAAAACATTTGTTTGATGATGTGGAAGCGTGGGTATCATGGTGATTGCAGTCGATGCCTTGAACTCGAAGAAAACGATGGTCCGAGTTGGTAGAGCTCTATTGCAGACTGCTCCTTCAAGTATGTACTATTCATTCCTCCAGCTTCCTTGCGGTTTGTTTTTATAGACATCCATTTGAAGTTTTACTTTGACAGGTTCATGAGTGGCAACAAAATGGTATTTATCACTAAACTAATATATATAAAAGAAAAAATTGCCGCCTGTGATGAAGATGTTAACCGGATATACACATGTGGTAGAGGAATGGTCGATGCAGCCTTCTCCCTCGAATGTGGTGATGTCTAGAATATTCTCTCACTAGTGGAGTCCTTCTAAGTTGCTTAAACTGAATGCTCTTCAACAGGTACTCCCGTTCCAGCTGCACCGACACCCCCTGCACGAAATGCAACAAATGGAGGTGACTGATTTTCCTCACTCATATGTGGTTCTATTTGTCAGTCGTATAAGTTATGCCCTGAGCTTAAAATCTTGCAGTGTTTAACAAGTTCTGGTCCTGAACTGAATATGATCATCCACTTAGTCTGCTTCTAAAAGAGAAAATGTGCATACAAACAAGTGCTGAAAATGTGTAAAATTTTGCCCCTGAAAGATTCAGCCAATATTGTGGCGCTTCTTTATTTATTCCTCTTGATGACATACCAAAATCTTATGAGAGCCTCAGTAACAACATCGACATCTTCAAAGACCTAGATCAAAAGAATTAGATAAATTGGCATATTGATCAAGATTACTAGCACCTTACAGCGCCAATAAGTATTACATAAGATCGATTTAGTGTTACCAAGGGGTTTCCCTAAAAGGAATCAAAAGATAATTCCCTAGCAAACAGATGGAACTATCAGCTTTATCTAATCTTTTTCTTTACTTGAAATACGTTGTCTGCATATGGTATTGAGTCATACAATATATTGGAAGAAGAGGTATTTGCTTATAAGTTGCCCAGAAGAGTTTCTTACTTTCAAAAATCACAGAGAGAAGGTTCACTGTGGTTTGTATGGCAGGGCCGACTAGTAGTACCGGAACAACTAAGACGAGCTCTAAATCAACTTCAAAAACTGGAATGTACATTGGTATAGCAGTTGCTTGTGCAGTGGTGTTGTTACTCATTGTGTGTCTGGTATGCCGATTTTGCACAGAGAGAAGGTTCAAAAGATCTCGCTTTATTTAACCAATCACAACATGCTTTCACTGTGGCCCCTTCAACTGCAAACTTGTTGACCACAATATTACCAGTTCCCAACTGAGACTTTCAATGTTTTTCAATACGTTGACAATCTGTTTTTTTTCTATTCAATACTGAGTTGAAAAACACATTAAAATGTACCCTATGTGCTTCAAATTCCAAGCCACCCAAGTTTTCCTTGGGAGTCTTCATTCAAATTGACAGTTATACTGGGGAAAATGGGTATGATAGATAGAGCCCTCTATAGTCATTCAGAAATCAAAGTTCAGTGTTTTCCTGTCCTCCGCACTCAGGATCTTGGCACACCCAAAGTTCCGGCTCACAAAGGCCAGTTGTTATGCACGTACTGTGTTGATATCCCAATACAGATGATTCTATGACACATTTTGAGTTCCACAGAGACGATAGATATTTGAACCATTTCATTATTACTCATTATTATGTTAGATTTATGTGAAATATATCCTGAATTTTAACGGGAAGACTTCATTTCCTGTCACTGTTTGGTGATACATGTGGTGCAATCAAATCTTGGGGTAATAGTTGCAGACAAGAATGTATAGACCATGAAAGATGGAAATTTCAATGATGTAAATCTTCAAGAGATGCCCACATTGCTCGGCAAGCTCTAAACTTGGGTTGGTGGGATGGGGCTTGCCTCCTAGTCAGTATTTGTGATTATGGATTGTGTCGTGTCACTGTCCAATTATTTTTCAGATGAGTTTCCTTGTAATGTTGCCCTTCGGGTTTGTTCATATTACATGCCTTCATGCAAGATGGAATGCACTAGTTCATTAAATCCTATTTTTCTGAAACAGCATATTTGTTCAATCAACAAGAGGGATTCAAGGGATAGATTCTCAAGCCATTGATCACCAATAATGTATGGAACATCAGAATTAATGTGAAAACACACTAAGCCACTCAAAAATTGTAATCATAAGTACAATCTTTTTGCAAGTATTTTAAAAAATTCAACAAACAATGAAAAACTTGAATATATAAAATATATTTGTGACAATATAATACATGTCATAGAGTTTGAAAAAAATGCATATATATATATTTCAAAACTAGGGTCGTAAGTGGAATTTTTGGGTGAACTTTTTAATGGTCTATGATATTGATATACATGAATTAAATCTAGGACCATTTAAATATTTAAAGTTTTTGGATGAAATTTCATTCAAGAAATGTGTGTTTTTTGTATTTTGGAACAATAAATACATAATAATATCTTTTCTTTAGGAAAAAAAATCATTACCATATCAAAGAGGAGAAGATTTTATAGATGGACAATACATTATTTTTTCAATTTTCTTTTGTTTGGTAATGTTTTATGAGCCACAAACATGAAGCTTTATGGGCATTGAAAAATTATCAGTTATATAATGTGTGTATATTAATTTTATCCAATCCTTTTCATTTAACTATTGGATCAAGATTAGTTTTGATTCAAAATGAACTTTGAATTTTAAAATGTTGTCATGCAAATTTTTTAAAAATTTGCTTGTGTTTAGGATAACCAAAAGATATTATCAAGATTTTAGTTTATTACATATTATAATATTTGTTATAAACCACCTTTTTTGGTGAAAGTGGCTCACCCTTAATGTGCTTTCATCTATATACACATTTTTCCAAAAATAGATGCAAAATTTGACTAAATAATAAAATGGAAAAGGAACAATGAAACATAAACCTATTCCAAAAAGTTATCAAGTATTTGGCTTTATGGTGGTAAAAGGACAAAATCAAACAAATAAGCAAATAGGCCCCAAGCTAGAAAACAAATGTGTAGTTCAAAAAATTTAACCAAGAAAATACAAGAGCCAACAACAAAAAGGAAACATAAGAACCCTATCAAACAAAAACACTCACACTAGTCTTACAAAATGTGTAGGATCCAAGTGTCCTTTCTTTTTTAATTTGGTGAAAGGAATACATGGGTTGTGTAAATGGGAATGTCCATCCATAATGTGAAAGACCCAATGAGCACAAGCATCATCAAAGCAACAAACCTTTCAAGTCTTTCCTTCCAATTTGCCCAATTGGAATCCTAGATTATGAAGATTCCTTTACAGTTTTTAACCAAGTAAAAACCACCATAAAAACAAATGTTTCAAATAATGTTGTATTGCTCCCTAACAACTTGTGCCACAAGACATCATGAAAATAAAAAGGATGAAATCAAAGAACCACCATTTAGTAACAATTCATGTGTTAATTGCCATAGCAATATGGAATAGATGGTCCATTATGACGCCTCAATCAGCATATGCTTCCCCCTCCCCCCCCCCCCCCCCCCCTCACACCCCCTCCATCTGCCCTCTCACCCCTCACTCACGCTTCCTCCCCCTCAACCCTTACATTT